>BNJU01003343.1_pt1 | contig 112577 bp, 155 predicted proteins | sample 8539281 | NCBI WGS metagenome assembly BNJU01 (sample SAMD00202456, study PRJDB9452) | human saliva metagenome | isolation source: human saliva | place: Japan
TTTCTTTTAGTAACACTTCTCTAGCACTTCTACTGCATTATAATGTGCTTCTTGTTTTTCTTCTGCTGCATTATAACTGCTAGAATTATATACTTTGGTTACTTCATCAATTAATTTCTCAAGTTCTTGAGCATTAGTTTCTGTACATTTAATGCATCTTTTGCTGCTTTAGTTTATCTTTTTGCTGCATCGATTTCTTTTGTGTTACATTTCTTTCGCTAATACTTTTGCTTCTTCTTCGGCCTTATCGTTGTCTAGTTTTTTCTCAGGATCAGCATTGTAGTACGTAGAATTACTATCTTTTCCATTACTTTCATTTACTAAATTTCTAGTTTTCTTTAGTAGATTGATTACCATTTAGAGCTTCTTTTGCTGCATCGATTTTTCTTTGCTGCATCTATTTCAGCGAAATATTTTCTCTCTACTTAATAGTTCTTCATCTTCAATAGCTTTATCATATGCAACTTTTCTATCGTCATCAGCATTATAGTATTTCTCATTGCTATTTTTATTACTTTCATCTACTAGATTTGTAAATCCTCTCGTATTCTATCACCGTTTAGGCATCTCTTGCAGCCGCTAATTGTTTTCATAGATTAACTTCTTCTTGTGTTGCCTTTTCTTTTGATAAGATTTTTTGAGCCTCTTCTACCGCTAAGTCATATACAATTTTCTAGAGTCTTCTGCTTTAGTATATTTATCTTCCTTAGTTTTATTTTCAGTCTTTTTACTAATTTAGATAATTCAGACTTATCTGTTTCTTTACCATCTAATGATTTTGCAACATAGCATATGCCAACTTTCTATTCCCTCCTACATCAGTCTGTGTTACATTTTTCTTGCTAGTAATGCCTTTAGCATCTTTTATACGTTTTCCATATAATGCCTCTTTCTCTGGATCTGCATTATAAAATCGTGACTATTGAAAACTACGTCTTCTCTGTCCTATAAGCCTTGCAATGCAAATGATTGCTGTCCATCAACGCATAGCTGTTTCTAATTTTGCTTTTGCGATCTTCTTCATGCTTGTGTTGGATTGCGCTTTAAGCTAATAGTGCTTTATAGCTGTCCTGCACTGCTTCAATATGCTATCGCAAAGTTCTCCACCAGAAAGCATTATAGTATTTATGGTTTGTATGTAGAATTACTTTCATCTACTAGATCTGTAAAGCCTCTCTATCAGTTGGCACTTTCCCATCTAAATCTTCAATGATTTCTTTAAGATGCTGTTTCATCAACATTTTTGATAAAGCTTCTGGAGTCACTTTGGCACGCAATTTCTTAGCTTCCTCTATTTGCATCATCATATTCTCTTTTATGCAGCCTCACTAGCATTAAAGTATTTGATCATTATGCATAGTGTTTGAGTCAGCCTATTAGTTTGTTTAAGCTCTTCATAATTTGTTGGTTGTCCCGTCTACGTACTTTTAGCCGCTTTCTACTTCTTCTTTTCATTTTATCAATTTCTAGTTTGGTGTAGTACTGAAAGCTAGCTGGTCGTTTCTTCTGCTTTTCACCACATTGTGTAGTTTTAAACAATGCGTCTCTTACTAGCATTATAATACTTTAGGATCTTTTTGTTCGCTTCATCAGAGTTACTTAATTTATCTAATTTTTGTACTTTGATTTATCTGTTTCCCATACCATTTAATGCATCTTTTGCCGCTTGTAATTTAGCTGCCGCATCTGTTCTCTTTTGTGCTGCATTTTCTTTTGACTACACACATGTCAGTATTGCTTCTATCATATGTAAAGCTATCTGCATCACCATTATAATATTTAGAATTTTCTTTCCTTTATTTTCTGTTGCTAGTTTCTGTCATTCAGCTTTGTCTGCAGGGACGACGAGTTAATTTCACCTAGATTCTAACGTACGTTTATTAATTCCATTCGACTACTTTCTGCATGAGTGTGGTCATCTTCACCACTATCTAACCCTTCAATTACCGCCTTTGTATATCATCAGTATTTTGTTTCCATGGGAAACTATGCTTCCTCTCGAAAGCATTATAATATTAGTGGACTATATATATTGAATCAATCTCGTTATAAAAGCTCTCTTAATTTTGAGTAATCTATTGTAGTTTCATTTAATGCATGTAGCTCATTAATTTTTGCTACAATACGGCATTTTATTTGCTGTCTGAGAAATAGTGCTTTTGTCGCTGTGTTTTTCCTTCAGCGCTGCTAGCGTGTATGAGCCAGTTACGCTGCCTTCATCTGCTCTCATTATAATATTTTTGCGTCTGTCGATTCATCCATCAGTCATTAGTTCAAATTGTTTAACCATGAGCTTTATTTGTTACAGCGACATTTTACGGTCTTTTAACTTCTAGGTATTGAGTACATTTGTTAGTCGTGTACGTCTTTGGGCTGTCTTCCTATCAGCTACACATGCTCGTAGCCACCTGTAATCTTTGGTTCACTGCGCCGTTTGAGTCTGTTGTAGCATTTAAGTAATGCTCAGCCTATTTTGCTGCATCTCGGTTCGCTAATCCAACCCGTTAATCCTGAGGAGCTTTCACATCAACTCAGGAAGGGCTCTCGCATCTCTATCGCTATCTGTTTCTATTCTTCTTCTCTTTAGCCACTTTCTTTAGTTTCTTCGAGTTGTTTAGCTCATACGCTTTTCCAATAATATTCTTTGCAACTTATTAGTGATCTCGTCAACTCTAGCTTTGATCCATGACTACTCTTAGGCAGCACAGAGTTGAGCTTCTATAATAACAGTACTTAAGGTCAGCTACTTTTTCACCAACATTTTCAGCACTTTTATAATGCAGGTGTTGCTTCTTGCAGCCTCTAACATTCACTTATCTCACAACTTCTGAGTTGCTTCCTAGCATGACTCAATGCATTTTATTTGTTTCACACCTTTTTCAACTCTCAGGAGTATCTGATTCCATGCCATTATCTGCTGATCTTCTAGCTCTGCTAAACAGCTGTTCCTCGTACGCTTTCTAAACATTCTAGTAGCTTCATTATTATGAGCAACTGTTTCTCTGCTGACGGCCTTTCATCCAGTAGCTTCTTTTGATCTGTTAGTTTCTTTGTAACAGCTTTCTCTACTCAGTCAACTTCCTTTCGCTGTCACTTTTATTATCTGGCTTTCTTTACTACTGCCTTATGCTGGCTGTTTCATGTGAGTAAGGTTGTTCGAGTTGCACTTTGGGTTTGCTCTTAACTTAGTCAGCATTTTGATTATTGTTTACGTTAGAATGTATTTCTTGTTAACTTCCTATTTTATTAGTACTAGTTTCTTCCAGTTGCTCTGCGGCATGAGCAACACTACCCATACCAAAGAAAATAGATGCTGCAACAGCTACCGATGCTGTTCCAACAGTGAATTTTTATAGAGTAACGCTGTTACTTTTTCTCCATCTTTTTCTAGGTGTAGGTTATAATTATTTTTCCCTATCATAATATATATTTTTCCTTTCTCCACTACAATCTTTTTCTTTACGATTATACATATAAAACTGCCATTTTCTATTATCTATATTAGAGTCGTTTTTGTCTATTAAAAATACTAAATTAATAATAATTTTATTTATTATTTTTTATCTATAATTAGCTATTCCTACTTTAGTGTTACTTATTAATAAATATCAACATTAATTGGTGAGACATAAATATTTGCTAATTAATTTTTATTCAATCATCAAACTTTCAAAAACAAAAAATACACTATAACTGTAGCTATAGTGTATAGTACTATATATAAAGTTCTATTATTTATATTTTATGCAGAAGCTCCACTTGTTGCATCAGCTGCGGGTGCCTGTCGCCGCTCATGATCCTCAGCATTAGAGCTCCACTCGTTGCATCAGCTGCAGGTGCTGCTTGAGTGGTATCCTCCAGCTGTCGCTGCTCCTGCTGACTTTTAGTGCTTGACCAGTTTGTTTTAGATACCAATCTACGATAGGTTTAAAGTCTAAGATATATTCATTGATTCCAGCATATTTACCATCTTTCTCATACCACAGCTTGGTAGTATGTACAACATATTTATCTGGTCCATGAGTTGGAACGTGTGTACAGACACATCACTTGACCTGAACGTAGTAAACCTACTAACCAGTTTACACTTCATATACTCTTTCTGGGTGAACATTAGATAATGAACATCAACTTGTTCTGGACGACGTTTTGCTAACATTTTCGTAATCTTCTTTATTGTAGTTATAGTATAAGAATTGGTTATTACTATCAGCATAAGTTAATTCCATTGGCATTGAGTTTAAGAAATAATTTGAATTGATCTACTGTTAAAAATACCGATCTAATTTTACGTAAGTATCACCTGATACAGCATTAACTTTTTCTGCTGCTTTCATGCCAGTCATCAGCATTTCCATCAACACCTTCAATTGTAGTAGAAATTTTTCCCACTTGCCGTTAAATCTTCTGGAGGAGTTGGTTTTCTTTCTGCTAATGATTGAGCTACTGTAGCAAATTGTAACAAATTTAGTTAAACAAGTACGTAAGTATCAGTGTACCTTCATCTTTTAGATTTTCCATTTTTCATCAAACGCTTCTTTAGCTTTTACCTAAAAAGGAACTCATTACCAGAGATGCAATTGCAGTGACTCCAGGAGCATCTAAATTTGACGTAAGTGTAATTGGGCACGTGATGATCCTTGAGTCATAATATGATGCACCTACAACCATTACTGGTTTTGTTTTTCAAATGGGTGCAATTCATAAGATAACCACTTCTAAAGCACTTTTTAGTGAAGCGTAATTGTGTGGTTATGTTCAGGTGTTGATAATTACTCCATCTGCTTGTAAAATTTTTCGGTTCATCACTAATAAGTCTTTTATTTTTCAGTTGAATGGTCTTCATCTTGGTTAAACATTGGTAAGTTTGTAATATCTAATAATTCTAGTAAATAAATCTTTATATTCTCTAGCGATAAATTCCATTAATTTTACGGTTTGTACGATATTTCTGCATTTGATCCTACGATTCCTACTAATTTCATGTTTTTCTACACTCTATCTTATTTTAAATCTTCCCATGAGAAGTTTTCAATTTCTTTTTCAGCTTGTTTATGTGCATGCATTAATTTTTCAGTAATTTTAATGAATAATAAAAAGTCTGCAAATAAACTATCTAACTTAGCTACTGTTTCTGGGTTAGAAATATCACCAGCTTCATCAAAAAGCTTGTAATGAGACGTCCTAATAAGAACTCTGAACTTGGCATTACGTGCTTTTTACTTCTGGAGAGTCTAAAATTTGACGAATATGCGCTTGAGCTCTTGATGAACCCTAAAGTTCCGTAAGATGCCCTGTTAACATTACTGGTTTATCTAATAATGGATGGATTCCATAAGATAACCAGCGATTACACTCATAAGTGATGCTGGTACAGCGTGATCATACTCTGGACTACTAATAATTACTCCATCTGCAGCTTCTATTTTTGCAGCTATTTCTGTAATTGCCTCTGGTACCTTTTTATCTGCTGGTTTATTGAATAAAGGTATATCCTTAATTTCTACTAATTCAATTTCAGCTTTTTCTGCAAAATGTTTTTGAATAAATTGTAATAATTGACGGTTTGTCGATTTTGAGGTTTGTTCTACTATCCCTACTAATTTTACCATTTTTCTTATTTCCTTTCGATGTATTAATATTCGTTTTATTAGGTTGTATCACTTTCCTCATCTTTAAAAACACGAGTATTATTTTTGTACGTCTATTCTTAATCAATTTGTTTCCTACCTCTCTTATCTTTCTAAGAATTTTTATTTAACATTTACTCTATTACCCTATCTAATATTCCTTTAGAATAATAAACTTTACCCATCAGTAGTTACTACAATTCCTTCTATTTCAGGTGTTTCTTCTATAGTATTCATAATTGTTTCGATACTTTGACCGAATAGACGTAGTTGTCCAAATTTCACCATCTACTGATAACTTAGATAAAAATCGTTAATCCAGCTATTTCAGTCTCAACAGGATAGCCTGTTTTTGGATCTACTATGTGATGATAAGTTTTTCCATCTATCCCTGTATATTTTCGTTCATATACACCCTGAAGTTACCACTGATTCATCATGTATTCTAAGTATACATATATGATTTCCACGACTTTTCAGTTGGATCTTGAATACCTATCCTCCAATGAAAGTCATTATTTGTGTAACATAGGACCAAAAGGTAACTACATTACCTCCTAAATTAATTAGTCCTGAATTTATACCTAGGTTTTTTAGATAGCTTTACTATTAAATCTGCTATGTAGCCTTTTGCTAGTGCTCCTAAGTTTATTTCCATATTTTTTTCTTAGTGAGATACACTGATTTCTGGCTGTCATTTAACTCTATACAGTTAGGGTCAGTAATCTTTAGTAATTCTTGAATCTCATCATTTGATGGTACTCTCTGCATCAGAAAAACCAATACGCCATGCCTGTATTATCGGTCCAACAGCAATATTTAATAAACTTTGATGGTGCTAAACTATGAATTTTCCTAGACGAATTAACTCATACAAATCACGGTGAACAACAACAGGTTTAATACCAGCATTATGATTGATTTCCATTAATTCAGAATCATCATCATTGGCACTAAATCTATCTTTGTACATCTCTAACAATATTACTACATCATCAAAAATTCTCTCTATGTTTTCTTGATCATATAAAACTATATCGATAGATGCACCCATCAATTTTTATCGTTCTTGATTTTCAGTTGCACTTCTTCACCTCAGACTACATAATCTTAGAAAACTTCATCGCCCGTATATTTTACAATAGATAATATATAATACAACAAAGAAAAATATAAATACTTTCCTTATAGGTAATTATATAACAACAATAAAATAATGCAAGCTAATATTTTATTATATTTGAATATTATATTTATACTTTTATGTGAAACCGTAACACTTGTCAATACTATGCGTATAGCCTTTTTAGTAGAATAATAGAATATAATAAATCAAATAAAATATAATTATATTTATTTATAATATCTAGAAATATTAAACTGTTTCTTATTTTGTAATGTAACTGTTATATTCTTAAGTATGGTAAATATTTTTCTATAGTTACAATAACTAACAAAAGTTATATTAATTAAAACGTTCGATAAATTAAAGTTTATTAAATCGGACACATTTTTCGTCACATATTAAGTAACTATAATAATTATTTTACAATCTAAATTTGTTTCTATTTGTTAAGAATATTACTTCCTGTAACATAATTGATATTTATAAAAACTAGACTATTTTTAAATAGTAATAAACAATACTCATCTCTAATTTATACACTTCACTAAAAATTTTTCTTTATTTAACATTTTTAAAAATAAATTTGTAATCGATATCTTCTCTCAATTATAAAAAGACTAGTAATCTAGTTACTAGCTCTTTTTATAATACTATTTTAATTAGCGTTTGATGTTGTAGAATGCTTGTACACCTGGGTATTCAGCTGTTACATCTAATTCATCTTCAATACGTAATAATTGGTTGTATTTAGTAATACGGTCTGTACGGCTAAGAGAACCTGTTTTAATTTGTCCTGCGTTAGTTGCAACTGCGATATCTGAGATTGTAGAATCTTCAGTTTCACCAGAACGGTGAGAGATAACAGCTGTGTAACGAGCACGTTTAGCCATTTCGATAGCATTTAGAGTTTCTGTTAATGTACCGATTTGGTTAACTTTGATTAAGATTGAGTTACCAACACCTTGTTCGATACCTTGTGATAATTTTTTAGTGTTTGTTACGAATAAATCGTCCCCTACTAATTGTACACGGTCACCGATACGTTCTGTAAGTAATCTCCATCCTTCCCAGTCGTTTTTCATCCATACCATCTTCGATAGTGATGATTGGGTATTTGTTTTACTAATTCTTCTAAGTAATCTACTTGTTCAGCTGAAGTACGGCTTGCTCCACCTTCACCTTCGAATTTAGCATAGTTATAAACTCCGTTTTTCGTAGAATTCTGATGACGCACAGTCGAATCCTAAGAATACATCTTTACCTGGTTCTAAACCAGCAGCTTTTAATAGCAGCTAAGATTGTTTCAACAGCATCTTCAGTTCCTTCAGAATGTTGGAGCGAATCCACCTTCGTCACCTACTGCAGTTGATAATCCACGAGCGTGTAATAATTTAGCTAAGTTGTGGAATACTTCAGCTCCCCAACGTAAAGCTTCTTTGAATGTAGGTGCTCCTACTGGTAAAATCATGAACTCTTGGAATGCGATTGGAGCATCTGAGTGAGATCCACCATTTACAATATTCATCATTGGAGTTGGTAATTCTTTAGAGTTAGTTCCTCCTAAGTATCTGTATAGAGGTACTCCTAATGCATCAGCTGCAGCGTGTGCTACTGCTAAAGATACACCTAAGATAGCGTTAGCTCCTAGACGTCCTTTGTTTTCAGTTCCGTCTAATTCGATCATAGCGTAGTCGATTCCTACTTGATCAAATACGTCGAATTTACCTTCTAATAATGGTGCAATTTCTTCATTAACGTTAGTTACAGCTTTAGTTACACCTTTACCTAGGTAACGTCCTTTATCTCCATCACGTAATTCAACTGCTTCATATTGTCCAGTTGATGCTCCTGATGGTACTAATGCACGTCCAAATGCACCTGATTCAGTTGTTACTTCAACTTCTACAGTTGGGTTACCACGTGAATCTAAAACTTCTCTTGCATATACTTCTGCGATAATATCAAATGTTTTTTTGCTAACATTAACTTTCTCCTTATTGTTTAAATTTATATTATTATATTATTTTTACCTTAAATTAAGCTAATTTTTCCACCTTCTAAAAGTGCTAGAAAGAATCAACTTTTAGAGATGCTCCACCTACTAATGCTCCATCTACGTCTGGGCATGCTAAGTATTCTTTTACATTTTCAGGTTTTACTGATCCACCGTATTGAACACGAACTTTATCAGCTACTTCTTTTTCCGTAAAGTCCTTCTACGATATCACGAACTGCTTTTACACATTTTTTTGTGCATCTTCTTTAGTTGCAGATTTACCTGTTCCGATAGCCCAAATTGGCTCGTAAGCAACTACTAATTTTTCAGCTTGTTCTTTAGTTAATCCTGCTAAATCAGCTTGTAATTGAGCAGTAATAACATCTACAGCTTGACCTGCTTCGTATTGTTCTAGTGTTTCACCACAACATACGATAGGCACTAAATCCATTAGCAAATGCTGCTTTTTGTTTTTGTTAATTAGTTCATCAGTTTCACCGAAGTATTCACGGCGTTCTGAGTGTCCTAGTATAACATATTTTACTCCTAAAGCGTTTAATACGTATGGAGAAGTTTCCCCTGTGTATGCTCCACTTTGTTCGAAGTGACAGTTTTCAGCACCGATGCTTAATTCACTATCTTTAGTTAATTCTACTAAAGCTTCTAAGTGAGTAGCTGGTGCACAGATTGCTGATTCTACGCTAGAAGCTGCTGGTACTTTTCCCTGCAACTTCTTTTAGCAAATTCACGAGCTTCTGCAACTGTTAAATTCATTTTCCAGTTTCCTGCTATAAATGGTATTCTTGTCATATATTTCACTCTCCTTGAGTTTTCTTTTATTATTATTTATCTGATAATGAATCGATACCTGGTAATACTTTTCCTTCAAGATATTCTAATGAAGCTCCTCCACCTGTTGAAATGTGAGAGAATTTTTCAGCATATCCTAAAGAAATCGCTGCTGTAGCACTATCTCCACCACCGATAATAGTAGTAGCACCTTCTAAGTGTGCGATAGCTTCACATACCCCAATAGTACCTTTGGCAAAGTTTGGCATTTCGAATACACCCATTGGTCCATTCCAAATTACAGTTTTTGCACCTTGTAAAGTGTTTTTGAATAATTCAACAGATTTTGGTCCGATATCTAATCCTTCTTCATCTGGTTGAATATCATTTTCTGCTACACGGCTAGGTGCATCATTTGAAAATTCTTTAGCAACTACTGTGTCAACTGGTAAAATTAGTTTATCTCCTGCTTTTTCCATAAGTTCACGTGCGTAGTCAACTTTGTCATTTTCACAAAGTGATTTACCGATTTCCTTACCTTGGGCTTTCATAAATGTATAAGCCATACCACCACCGATAATTACTTTATCAGCTTTTCCTAGTAAGTTTTCGATAACTGCAATTTTATCAGATACTTTTGCTCCACCTAAGATTGCAACTAGTGGACGTTCTGGATTATCTACTGCACCACCGATAAATTTAATTTCTTTATCTACTAAGAATCCTGATGCAGAGTTTCCTTCACCAATGTTAGAAGCGATACCTACGTTTGATGCGTGAGCACGGTGAGCCGTACCGAATGCATCATTAACATATACATCTCCTAATGAAGCCCAGTATTTAGCAAGTTCAGGATCATTTTTAGATTCTTTCTTACCATCTACATCTTCAAAACGAGTGTTTTCGAACATTAAGATTTCTCCATCTTTAAGTTCTTTTACAGCTGCTTCTAATTCAGCTCCACGAGTTTCAGGTACGAATTTTACTTCTTTACCTAATAATTCTGATAATCTTTTAGCTACAGGTGCTAAGCTTTTAGATGCTTTATCAGCTTCTTCTTTCACACGTCCTAAGTGAGAGAACGCAACTACTTTTGCACCTTGGTTTAAAGCATACTCAATAGTTGGTAATGCTGCTGTAATACGATTATCGTTAGTAATTTCACCATCTTTTAAAGGCACGTTGAAGTCAACACGCATTAAGACAGTTTTCCCTTGTAAATTACCTAAGTCTTTGATAGATTTCTTCATGGAAAGCTCCTTTATTATTTATTAGAATATATGAGACAAGATATAAGCTTTTTTAAAACTTATATCTTATCTATTCATCCTATTATATATTATAGATTATTTTATTAATCCTGCAAAGTATTTTAATGTTCTTACTAATTGAGAAGTGTAAGACATTTCGTTGTCGTACCAAGATACAACTTTAACTAATTGTTTGTCTCCAACTGTTAATACTTTTGTTTGAGTAGCATCGAATAATGATCCAAATTCGATTCCTACGATATCAGAAGAAACGATTGGGTCTACATTGTATCCGAATGATTCGTTAGAAGCAGCTTGCATTGCAGCGTTAACTTCTTCAGCTGTTACAGTTTTTTCAACTACAGCTACTAATTCAGTTAATGATCCAGTTGGTACTGGTACACGTTGTGCAGCTCCATCTAATTTTCCGTTTAATTCTGGAATTACTAATCCGATTGCTTTAGCAGCACCAGTTGTGTTAGGAACGATGTTTTCAGCTGCTGCACGAGCACGACGTAAGTCTCCACCACGGTGAGGAGCGTCAAGAGTGTTTTGGTCTCCAGTGTATCCGTGGATTGTAGTCATTAATCCTTCAACTACTGTGAAGTTATCGTGTAAAGCTTTAGCCATTGGAGCTAAACAGTTAGTTGTACAAGAAGCACCTGAGATAACTGTTTCTGTTCCATCTAAAGTTTCGTGGTTTACGTTGTATACGATAGTTTTGATGTCATTTCCACCTGGTGCAGAGATAACAACTTTTTTAGCTCCTGCTTGGATGTGAGCTTCAGCTTTTTCTTTAGAAGTGAAGAAACCAGTACATTCTAATACTACGTCAATTCCTAATTCTCCCCATGGAAGTTCAGCTGGGTTTGGATTAGCAAATCCTTTGATTTCTTTACCGTTTACGATTAGGCTTCCGTTTTTCTCAAATACTTCACCTTGGAAACGTCCTTGAGTTGTATCATATTTTAATAAGTGTACTAATTGGTTAACTGGAGTTAAGTCGTTAATTGCTACAACTTCAATTCCTTCTACGTTTTGAATTCTTCTTAATGCTAGACGTCCAATACGTCCAAATCCGTTAATTGCTACTTTTTACTGTCATTTTATAAAAGTCCTCCTATTTTATTTTATTAACTTTATTTATAATTTTTTGCAAATTGCCTCATCAATAATTAGTGTCATATTAGCAGGTTTTAGTATTTAAATAACTAAATACCGCATCCGCTTTATCTTCACCACCAACTATTGTAAAGACATTATCAATGCCATTAACATCTTTAAAACTCATACCTATAGTAGAGGTTTTAAATACTTCACTGCCGCTCTCATCAAGTAACTTCCGAATGATTCACAAACAGCTTTTTTCTCTTCCAACACCTTCAAAATTTCTTTAGATGATTTTCTTCTATAAGCCATTTCAAAAGCATTCCCTATACTATGGATAATTATTGATGTTTTGCTTATGACATCCAAAGCATTTTTTACAACTGGTTCTTTTTTCAGTTCATCTAATGCTTTTTGTCCTAAGTTATCCGGTGCATGTAACAGTTGATATTTATTTCCAGAATTTCTAGCCATTTTTGATGCTATATTATTCGCTTGATATTCTGTATTTACAACGGATAAAGCCACCTCTTATAGGTGTTATAGTGACATCTTTACCATAACCAAATGTTTCATCAGTTTTACTAGTTACATAGTACATTGTACTTCCACCACTAACACCAATTACGCACTCTTTGGTAATTTTTTCATTAACCTTATCTAAAAGAAGTTCAGTCATTTCTTCTCTAGTACCTTCATTATTTATGAAGTCACCCGCAATTATATGTACTTCTTTTACTGAAAAAGTGTTTTTCTTAATAGTTTCTTTTTCTTCTGCAGATGCATCGTTAACTAGCGAGTCTTTTATTTCTAATAAAAGTTCTTCACCTTTTTCTGTGATACGCATTCAGTTGTCTTTTTTTAATAATTAAACCTAATTTAGATAACACTTCACATTCAGTTCGTAATTGCCTTTCTGTCATATCTACAAAATTTCAATAGTGTCTTTTCTTCCAACAGGTTGATTAACCTTAATCGTAAGTAATAGTGTATATCTACTATTAAATTTAGCAAACATCTCAGGTATAAGTTTATTTTTGCATATGTAACAAATGTAAAATATCCATCTTCTTATTCCCCTATGTGATTGAAAGTTTTATTATGTTTCCACTTCAATTTTTATTTCGTTGGACACTTTTCCGTCCTGTTCGGTCGAAAAACGACCAACTTGAGGTAAAAATAAACTTTCTGATTAGATTATAACAAACGAAACTTGAAAAATCAAGAGTTTAAGCTAAAAATCTATCAAAAATTTATTTTCTATTTTTAAAACCGCTAACAATTCAACTAATATAATGAAAATAGAAGACAAAAAAATCATCTCATATTCTTTATAATCTACTGGTAAATCTGAAATATATTGACTTGGATAATCAAGTTCTACTTCTTTTTAAGCCCCTCTATTTTTAATATTATTAAGATTGTATCTATCTAATATTAGACTTAGCTCTTTTGAATTATAGTAAAATATTTTTAACTTTTGAGAAGAATACACCATCTACTTGTGTAATATTTTTCTATTACTGATAATACAGACATAAAAGTGCTTCTCTGCGTTTTTTGTATCTTTACTAATTGTACTATAAAAGATGTTCTAGTATTTGAGCTGGAATTTGATATCTTAATTCTAAGCTATTTATATTTAGAGCATCAGTATCAACTGTTTTTCGTTTTTAATTTTTTTATTAGTTTGTTTTATCTCTTCCGCTTTTTTTGACTTCTCTTTTTATCAACGAAAACTACAAACTTATCTTCTATATCTATAATTTCCTTTTTAGAAAAAAATTTAATTCCCCTACTTTTTCTATAGTTTTTTTCTTGATCTAACTTTTTATAAGGACGTTTAAATTTATCTCCATCTAATAGATAAAAACCTCTATATGATTTATGATATTTAAATTTCAATGTTACACCTCTTTTCAAACTAAAATCCCTTTCTATACTACCATATTTAGAAGAAATATTCAACTTTGTAAAGATTTTCTCTATATAGTTATCCTTTTTTTATAAAAAAATAGCGTAATATATTAATTTTATACTACGCTATGTTTCAATTAAAATAAATCTCTTAATTTTTGAATTTTTCTATACCCGCTTCTAATAAAACAAGTAGTTTTATTCTAGCTTTTTGACCACTTAGACCTGTAGTGAAAATTACGCCATTTTGATGGAATCTTTTTCCTCCACCTTCATAGTCATATACATCTTGTGTAACTCCGTTAAAAAGCACGTGATACAAATACAACTGGCATGCCACTTTCTAAACATTTTTATAACTGCGGGAACTGTTTTAGGGAGGAGATTTCCCTGCACCAAGAGCTTCAATAACTAGACCATCTGCACCAAGCTCTCTTACAGCATCTATAAGCTCACCACTCATTCCGGCATACGCTTTTAATAAATATACTTTTTTACTATTTTTTCTAACATCATAATGTTCTTGGTTAATGAGTTTTTGGAAGTAAATAACTTCATTTTTTTGAAACTAATCCTACCGGGACCCAAAAGTTGGTGTTTGGAATGTTGCTACATTAGTTGTGTGAGTTTTAGTCACGTATGTAGCAGTATGTGCCTCATCATTCATAACAACTAGAACACCTTTATCTACACTCTCATCACTTGCTGCAACTACAAGAGCACTACGTAAATTAGCTAAACCGTCTGATCCTATCTCATTACTAGAACGCATAGCACCAGTTATAACTATAGGAATATTTACATCTAAAGTTAACTCTAAATAATATGCAGTTTCTTCTAGTGTATCAGTTCCATGAGTAACTACAACACCATTATATCCTTCTTCAACAGCTTTTTAAGATTCTTAATTTAATCCCTAACATTTCTTTTTTTCAGTAATTTGAGGAGAAGGCAGATTGTATAGTACCTCTACATCTATATCTCCTATATAAGAAAAAAATATTGCCACCTTCATTTAAAGGATTATCTTTATTAGGTGATACCTTCCCCGTAGTATGATCTTCACTCATAGAAATAGTTCCACCAGTATTTATAACTAAAATTTTTTTCATGTTATTCTCCCTTCTAGTCTTTTATATTATCATAACCATTTACTACTAAATCCACTTTTCCCATCATCTGGATTAATAACCAACCCATGAACAGGGAACATCATTCGGAATAAGTGGGATGATTACATATCATGTTAACATCATGCGTTACACTTTCTTTAACATCATCAAAAACCATGTAACCATTTGCTAAGGTCTAAACCTGAATATTGGAGTATATCTAGTGTTTCTTCTGATACTCCACGTTCTTTCATTTTTTCTAATATTAAATCAGTATTGATATTTTGCATACCACAATCATGGTGGCCCATTACTATAATCTCATCAGCTTTTAACATATGTACTGCAATAATTAAACTACGCATAATAGAACCAAAAGGATGTGTCAGAATTGCTCCAGCATTTTTTACTACTTTAACATCACCTTGGGATAAATTTAGTGATTTCGTCGCAAGCTCAACTAATCTAGTATCCATACAAGTAAACATAACTACTCTTTTTGCTGGATATTTATCTTCTGTTTTATATTTTTGGTATTCTTCAAATTTCACAAAATACTCATTATATTCTAGCATAGAATCTAATAATCTCATTATTATTCTCCTTATTGCAATTTATATTTTTGTTTATATTTCATTATACTACAACTTTTTCCCTTTAACGTAAACTCAAGATTACTATATTTTTTTATAGATGATATTAAAAAGATATATTCCATAGTCAATAAACTACAGAATATATCTTTCCTATATTACTTCTTTATCCAATTCACAAACTCATCCGCTTCTTTTGGCCCCATAGAACCTTGAGGATAAGTATATAAAGGAGCTCCCTTGTTCATGGTACTTAGCTAATAAATCATTAACAAAAAGTCCAAGATACTACTATTTGATCCCATTGTGAGAATAGCGATCTATCTCCTTTGAAAGCATGCATATAGTAGTCTCTCATATGCTTCAGGAGTATTCATTCTATTTTTCTAATATACAACTCTGACAAAAATCTAATGATATTGGTTGAAGTTCTTGTTCAGTTCCAGGTTTTTTTCGCATTAAACTGAAGTATACTCCTTCATCTGGTTGTATTTTTTTATAACTAATACATTCCCAGGAGCATTATCGATAGATTTAAATTGAACTACTACTTGTGTTTCTCTATCTCCTAATTTTTTTACCTGTTCTTATAAAGAAAGGTACTCCATCCCAGCGTTCATTATCAACAAATAGTTTTTAACGTCTGCATATGTTTCAGTTTTTAGAATCTTTAGATATGTTTTCTTCATCTAAATATCCTTCATATTGAGCCATAACTAGACTATCATTAACATTGTCTATAGGTTTAATCGCAGAAAGAAGCTCAAGTTGACTATCATGTATTCCCTTGACTACCTTCTTCTTTAGGCTCTTCCATTGCAACTAGAGATAGCACTTGTAGTAAATGGTTTTGCACCATATCTTTTAAAAGCACCACTTTTGTCATAATAGCTAGCTCTTGTTCCTACTCCTACTGTTTCCGCAGCAGTAATTTGGATATTTTCTACAAAAATCTTTATTCCAGATTCCTTTAAAGATAATATTTTTTTAAAGCGAAGAGATAGTATATTTTGGATCATCTCTTTTCCTAAATAATGATCTATGTGATAGATTTCATCTTGTCCGAAGAACTCAGCTAGCTCATCATTTAACATTCCCGCTTTTTCTAAGTTTTCACCAAATGGTTTTTCTACTATTACTTTTGCATTGTTTTCAGAACAATATTTTTTTAATCCTCTTGTAATTGTAAGGAAGAAAGATGGAGCAACCGCATAGTAATACACGTGTTGATCTATACGCATTAGATCATAAAACATTTGTAATATACGATATTCTTCTTCATCTGTCATATCCATCTTGAAAATAAATTATTCTTCGAGAATATGAACTAAAACTGTTCTTCATCAAATTTTGTTCTAGCATGTTCTTTTACCCAATCACGAGCTATCTCTATATATTGATCAGGTGTATATGGTCTACGACCAATTACAATAATTTTAAATTCGTCATCTAGTTGCCCAAGGACATCTAGATTATATAACGCAGGTAATAATTTTCTATATGTTAGGTCTCCTGTCCCACCAAATAGAGTTATTGCATTTCTATTTTTCATTGTTTCCAACCCAGTCATAGTGATAGTTACCTTCTTTATCAGTTCTTTCAAATGTGTGTGCTCCAAAATAATCACGTTGTGCTTGAATTAAGTTTGCTCCACTATTTGCAGTTGTGTAAATATCTAAGTATGATACTGCTGAAGTCATAGCACTTAATGGTAATCTGTTAGTAATAGCTAATGCAGCTACTTCACGTAAATTATCTTGTCTTGTTTCAATAATATTTTTGAAGAATGGGTCAAAAATAAGATTTTCTAATTTAGGATTGTTTTGGTATGCTTCGATAATATTTTGTAAAATCTTAGCTTGGATAATACATCCTCCACGGAAGATTTTAGCTATTTGAGCATAATCAAATGTCCAATTATATTCTTTTTCAGCTGCTTGTAATAATTTAAATCCTTGGGCATAAGAAACTATTTTAGAAATAAATAATGCATCTCTTACTATATCTTTAAGGCGTTCTTTATCACTTACAGTTTTATATGCTGGACGAGCAAATTCTTTTTCAGCTTTTACTCTTTCTTCTTTAAGGTTAGACATGTATCTTCCGTTTAATGCTGCTGTAATTACTGAAACATCTATTCCTAAATCAATAGCTTGTTCATTAGTCCATTTACCTGTACCTTTTTGTTGAGATTTATCTAAAAATTTTATCAACTAGGTATGAACCATCCTCTTCTTTTACTTTAAAGATATTAGCAGTGATTTCGATTAAATAAGATTCTAATTCACCTTTATTCCACTCTTCAAAAGTAGCTTGTAGTTCTTCGTTGCTAAATCCACCTAAGTGTTTTAGTACTTGATAAGCTTCAGAGATAAGTTGCATATCTCCGTACTCTATACCATTGTGAACCATTTTTTACATAGTGTCCAGCTCCTCCTGTTGAAGTATAACTACAACATGGGATATTATTAACTTTGTTGCGATAGCTTCTAAAATAGGACGAATTTCTTCATAGCTTTTTTCGTCTCCACCAGGCATTAATGCAGGACCGAATCTTGCACCTTCTTCTCCACCAGAAACTCCTACACCAAAGTAGTTAATTCCTTTTTCTAATAATAAATCATATCTTCTTTGTGTATCTTTGAAGAATGAGTTACCACCATCAATAATGATATCTCCTTTTATCTAAAAAGTGGTGTTAATTGTTCGATTAAGCTATCTACTGCGAAAACCAGCTTTTACCATTAAAACAACTTTTCTTGGTGTTTCTAGACTATCCACTAACTCTTGTAATGAGTATTTTCCTTCTACATTTTTTGTGGGTGTTCTTCTAACATTTTATCAACAACTGATGTTGTTCTATTAAACACCGCAACCTTTGTATCCCATTATCCGCAATATTTAATGCTAGGTTACTACCCATAACAGATAATCCGATAACTCCGATATTTTTGTTTCATCAAACTGAACCTCCTAGTTTTTTCTTACTTTAAATTATACCATTAAATACATATAATATGCTAATACTTTTACTTAAATTTTTCATATTTTTGTTATTTTTCAATACTATTTTTTTAATAATAAAACTTACCAAAATTTTTTTCCATTATATTACCAACTATTCATATAAATTTTCTAATTAAAAGTATACAATTGAAAAATAAAATAAAAAAAATTCGTAGCATTGTTATAGTAATTATAATCAAAAACTATGATACAGTTGTTACTAAACCTTAATATCATAGTTTAATACTATCTAGTAAAAGTAATAAATGCTGTTTCTCAAATTAAAAATAATATTTCCATATTAAATTTTTCATAAAAATAAGAGTGTAAAAACTTTAAAAATTTTAAAATTTTAATTAAATTTAATAAAAAAATAGTTGTTTTTTAATTTTTGCGATATAATTTAAATATAAGTAATGATAACGTTTACTTTTATAATATATACATTCTAAGGAGAATTATGCTATGACTGAAGTTAGAGTTTTAAAAATGTTTGTAAATGGAGAATTTGAAGAACATTACAATCATGAGTATCTTAAAGTTTTAAACCCTTCGACAGAAGAAGTTATCGCTAAAATACCTGCTGGTAACTGTAAAGATGTTGACCGCGCTATTAACGCTGCTGATATCGCTACAAAAATCATGGGAAAAACTACCAGCAATTGAACGTGGTGCATATTTGAAAAAAATTGCCGACAGAATTCGTCAAAGAGAACCTGAAATAACACAAGCAATCGTTGATGAAGGTGGAAAAACTTTTGAATTAGCAAAAGTAGAAGTACTATTTACAGCTGACTACCTTGATTATATGGCTGAATGGGCTAGAAGATATGAGGGAGAAATCGTTCAAAGTGATAGAAAAGATGAGCATATCTTAGTATTCAAACGCCCTCACGGAGTTACTACTGGTATCTTGCCATGGAACTTCCCATTTTTCTTAATTGCTAGAAAAGCTGCACCAGCTCTTCTAACTGGTAACACTATTGTTTTAAAACCGAGTCAACTTACTCCTATCAACGCTCACATTTTTGCTGAAATCTGTATCGAAGTTGGCCTTCCAAAAGGTGTTCTTAACATTATTCACGGACGTGGATCTGTAGTTGGAAATAGATTAGCATCTCATCCAAAAGTTGGATTAGTTAGCTTAACAGGTAGCCTTACTGCAGGACAAGAAGTAATGCGTCTGCTGCTGAGAACATTACTAATGTTTCATTAGAGCTTGGTGGTAAGGCTCCAGCTATCGTTTTTGCAGATGCAGATTTACATCTTGCTGCAAAAGCTATTATTGCGTCACGTGTAATTAACTCTGGACAAGTTTGTAACTGTGCAGAAAGAGTATATGTTCACGAAAGCGTAAAAGAAGAATTTGAACAAATTTTATTTGCTGAATTAGATAAAGTTAAATTTGGTGATCCTAATAAAGAACGTGGATTAGACTACGGTCCACTTATTGAAAAAAACGTGCTCTTAAAAACGTAATTGAAAAAGTATCTTACGCTGTTAAGCAAGGTGCTACTCTTGCTTATGGTGGAGAAGTTGATAAAGAACAAGTTGGTTACTTCTATGGACCTACTGTGTTAACAAATGTTACTAATGAAATGAACATTATGAAAGAAGAAACATTTGGACCTGTTATACCTATCGCTACATTTAGCACTTTAGATGAAGTATTAGAATATGCTAATGATTCTGAATATGGATTAACTTCATCTGTATATACTAATAACTTAAATACTGCTTTCAAAGCTATTAATGGTCTACAAATTCGGTGAAACTTATGTTAACCGTGAAAAACTTTGAAGCTATGCAAGGATTCCACGCTGGACGTCGTAAATCAGGTATTGGTGGAGCTGATGGTAAACATGGTCTAGAAGAATACCTAACTACTCAAGTTGTATATCTTCAATTAGATAACGAATAATCACACTCTATAAAAATAATAAAAGGCTGTATAAATTGATTTTATACAGCTTTTTTTATATTAAAATACTTTTCATTGTATTTTTTCAGAAAATTATTGACAAATTTTCTGATAAATGTTAATATTTTATCAACAATTAATTAAGGAGCTACTCTAATGAAAAATTTTTAAACTTAACTAAAAGAGAATACTTTTTCGTGCCATTTTTAGCAGCACTTATATCTATACTCATTGTAGATGTAAGTGCAACGACGCGTCTACAATGGCTAGTTAAGTTTGTTTTTCAGGCCATTGGTATTAAACTAAATGGCTTTGAGTATTAGTATATATTTATTTAGAGCTATTTAGTTTAATACTAAATAGCTTTTTTTATTATTAACTATTTCTTTAGGAGGAAAAAAATTTTATGTCAGAAAATTCAACATGGGGTTCAAAAATTGGTTTCATACTTGCATCAGCTGGTTCTGCTATTGGACTAGGAGCTGTATGGAAGTTTCCATATGACTGCAGCTAATGGTGGTGGAAGTTTCTTATTAGTCTTTCTAATTTTTCACATTATTGATCGGTCTTCCATTACTACTTGCAGAATTTGTTTTAGGGACGTGGAGCTGGAGTATCAGCTATTAGAACTTTCGGTAAATTAGGAAAAAAATAAAAAAATATAATATCATTGGTTATATTGGTGGATTTGCTTTATTTATACTGCTTTCATTCTATAGCGTTATCGGTGGATGGATTCTTGTATACTTAGGTATTTCAATTGCTGATGCTTTGCACCTACATACTACTGTAGACCACGCAGCATTATTCACTAGTATCATTTCAAATCCATGGATTGCTCTTGGAGCACAAGCATTATTTATTTTATTAAACATAATTATTGTATCTCAAGGTGTTCAAAATGGTATTGAAAAAGCATCTAAAATTATGATGCCTCTTCTATTTATTATTTTTATAATAATCATTATTAGATCACTTACTTTTACCAAATGCGATGGCCGGAGTTACATATTTCTTAAAACCTGATTTTCTCTAAGATTACTACTTCAGGTATCTTATTCGCACTTGGTCAGTCATTCTTCGCCCTATCTATTGGGGTTACAGCAATGTTAACTTATGCATCATATCTTAATAAAAAAACTGATATGGTTCAATCAGGTATCTCTGTTGTGCTTATGAACATTGCAGTATCTATTATGGCTGGACTTGCTATTTTCCCAGCAATGTCATCTTTTGGTATGGAATCAGAAGGTGGACCTAGTCTATTATTCATAGTATTACCACAACTATTTAATAATATGGCATTTGGAAAAATTATTCTATATATTATTCTTAATACTATTCCTATTTGCTACTATTACATCTTCAGTTGTTATGCTAGAAATAAATGTTGGTAATATAACTAACCAAAAGAAATACAAACAGAACTAAATTCAGTATCATTATCGGTATCTTGACTTTCATAGTAGGTATTCCATCTGCTTTATCTTATGGGTCTTTATCAGATACTTTAATCTTTGGAAAAAAACAATCTTTGATCTTATGGATTTCTTAGTATCAAATATACTAATGCCACTTGGTTGTCTAGCTTTTATCTATTTTTCACAGGATATGTACTAGATAAAAAAAGTAGCAATGAGAGAGCTACATGTTAAAGAAGATAATAAGACTAGCCTATTATTATTTAAATCTTGGTTATTCTTACTAAGATACATACTACCAGTTATTATTTTTAGTAGTTTGTTTAGCACAATTTTTATAATATTTTTAAAACTATCATTAAAGCTCCTATTGAGTTTTAATGATAGTTTTTTTATTTACTATAATTATTTTCATAGAATTTTTCCAGATATTTTTCAAAATCAATTTACAATTTATTATTTTTTTATAGTATAATATTACTTTATAGTTTTCCTATAGGCAAGATTTTTAGCTTTAGGGAAAGTGATGTTATTATTTTTGTATTAACTATTAAATTCGAAAGGGTGATTAAATGTTTTTTTAAATAAATTTTTTTAAGAAAAAGCCAGGAAGAGTTAGAAGCTGCAAACCAACTATCTCTTCAAGAAATAAACAACACCGTAGAAATTCCAAAAGAAGGTAGTTTTTTAAAAAGTTTTAGCTTATAGTGGACCTGGAGCCTTAGTAGCTGTTGGTTATATGGACCCCGGTAACTGGATTACATCTATTGCTGGTGGTGCCCAATACGCGTATAGCTTACTATTTGTAATACTTATATCTAATCTAATCGCAATGTTACTACAGTCAATGTCCGTTAGACTAGGAATTGTTACTGGTATGGACTTTAGCTCAAGCAACTAGAAAACATACCGGTAAAAAATTGGGATTTGTACTTTGGATTATTACCGAACTTGCAATTATGGCTACAGATATTGCTGAGATAATCGGTAGTGCCGTAGCGTTAAAACTATTATTTGGTATACCTCTACTATTAGGTGTAATTATAACAATATTTGATGTATTTTACTTCTATTATTAGCACATTTTTGGTTTTTAGAAAAAAATTGAAGCCATCGTATCTGCATTAATATTTACGATACTTATTATTTTTCTTTTATGAAGTCTTTATTAGCTAACCCTAATACTGGAGAGTTAATTAAAGGTTTTATTCCAAATAAAGATGTCGTTGGCAATAAAGGTGCACTATTTATCGCATTAGGTATTGTTGGGGCAACAGTAATGCCGCACAACCTTTACCTACACTCTTCTATTGTCCAAGCAAGACGTTACGATAGAAAAGATAATAATAGTAAAAGAGAAGCTATTAGATTTTCTACTATAGATTCTAATATTCAACTCTCTATTGCTTTTGTTATTAACTGTTTATTACTAGTTCTTGGGGCTGCATTATTCTATGGTCACGGAGATAGTTTAGGACGTTTTACTGATCTTTACAATGCTCTTCAAGATAGTAGTATAGTTGGAACTATTGCTTCACCAGTACTTAGCGTATTATTTGCTATAGCACTTTTAGCATCTGGACAAAACTCTACTATAACTGGTACATTGTCTGGTCAAATAGTTATGGAAGGTTTTATTCATTTAAGACTTCCTATGTGGGTTAGAAGAATGCTAACACGTGTAATAGCCGTAATGCCTGTTGTTATTTGTTTAATAATTTTTGGAGATAGTGAACAAGCTATAGAAAGCTTACTAATTTATACTCAAGTTTTCTTAAGTATTGCTCTTCCAATATCTATTATCCCATTAACACTTTATACATCAGATAAAAAAACTTATGGGAGAATTTGTTATTAAACCATGGATGAAAAATTCTTGCATGGATCTGTACAGTAATTTTAATAATTTTTAAATTTCTGGCTAATAATATCAACATTTATATAAAAATATAGAGTAGAGATAATCTCACTCTATATTTTTGTTTTTATGAAAAACTAGTTCTCAAATAAATTATACTTTCTACTTCTTATCATTCTTTTAATTTCAGATCTAGGATATTTATCATAATCTATTTCAGAAACTATTGTTTTATTTTTCTAACTGTAATTTTTTTATAAATTTGCGATATAAAATATAAAAAAATATATTTATCAAATAGCTTATAACCATTATAATATAAAACACTATAAATTCATCTGGATTAGTTTCTCATAAATACATTAATACTTATAAAAAAATAACAAATTTAAATAAGTAATATATATTCCAAACTATAAATAGTACACATACCCCTACTTTATTTTTTTAATTAGTGGTACATACACCATGATATTTCCAATTATTAAAATAAGTTGTATAAAGAAAAAAACATAAAAAAATATTCCCACCACTAACTCTCCTAAACCTGCCCAAGGATTAGTACTGTAGGCTACGCTATAAGATTTTTTTATATTCGGTTGTTAAGATGGTAAATATAAATATTACTGGAATAACCAAAATAATTCCAACTACATATAAGATTCCCCAATTTCTATAAAATATTCTTCCTTTATAAAAATCAAACACTTTATACATACTATATAACGGTATAAATGCTAAAAATACTATTTATCCCAATTATTTTAAAAACATACATTAACAAAATTGAAAATAGTATGTATGAAATTATATAAGGTAACATATATTCCACAATTCGCACCTCCCTTAAAATTATAAACTCTTTAGTTATTTATTATTTTTTTCAAATAAATTATAGTTTCTACTTCGTATCATTCTTTTAATTTCAGATCTAGGATATTTATCATAATCTATTTCAGAAACTATTGTTTTATTCTCTAACTGCAATTTCTTATATACATTTGCGATATAAAATATAAAAAAATAAATTCATTAAAATAGTTTATTATATAAATTATATAAAATACTAAAAATTACCTGGTTCAATAATCATATAAATAACGAATTTGAATAGATAATATATATTCCAAACCACAAATAATACACATACCCAAAGTCTATCTTTAATTATTGGTAAATACACTAGCATATTTCCAATTATCAAAAATAAGATTAATAAAGAAAAACATAAAAAAATATTCCTGTCATAAATTCACCAAATCCCAGCCCAAGGATTTGAACTATATTGAACACTTTTGAGATTTATGATATTCAGTAATAATACCCAACTATTATATATATTACGGGTATTACTAGAATAGTTCCAATTACGTAAAACATTCCCCAATTTCTATAATAAATTCTTCCTTTTAAAGAATTTTCAGTGCTATATACATACTATATAACGGTATAAAAGGCCAAAATACTATTCTTCCCTATTATTTGAAAAAAACATATACATTAATAAAAATTGAAAACAGTAAATACATAATAATATATGGTAAAAAGTTCCATTTTTCCCTCCTATAAAAAAATGAGATAATGATATATAATATATACATTATCTCACTTTGCTTATATAGTTTTATTATCTAGAATAGTTTGGACTTTCTTTTGTGATTTGAACATCATGTGGGTGAGATTCAATAAGTCCTGCTCCAGTCATACGAACAAACTGAGCTTCTTCACGTAATTCTTCTAAGTTATGAGATCCTGTATAACCCATTCCAGCACGTAACCCACCAATAATTTGGTAAATAGTTTCAGATGCTGCACCTTTATATGGTGTACGTCCTTCGATACCTTCTGGTACTAATTTCTTACCATCTTCTTGGAAGTAACGGTCTTTTGAACCTTTTTCCATTGCTGATAATGATCCCATACCTCTATAAGTTTTAAATGTTCTACCTTGGAAGATTTCTAATTCACCTGGAGATTCTTCACAACCTGCAAGCATAGATCCTAACATTACTGCATGACCTCCTGCTGCAATAGCTTTTACTACATCACCAGTATATTTAATTCCACCGTCAGCAATTATAGTTTTTCCTAATTCACGTGCTACTGTTGCACAGTCATAAATAGCTGTTACTTGAGGAACTCCTACCCCTGCTACTACACGTGTAGTACAGATTGATCCTGGTCCAATACCAACTTTAACTACATCTGCTCCTGCTTCGAATAAATCGCGTGCTGCATCAGCTGTAGCTACGTTACCAGCAATAATATCTAATTCTGGGTAGTTAGTTCTTAATGATTTAACTGCATCTAATACACCTTTAGAGTGACCGTGAGCAGTATCAACTACAACCGCATCTACTCCTGCTTCTACTAATGCATCAACTCTATCTACGATATCATTAGTAACACCTACAGAAGCTGCAACTAATAATCTACCTTTACTGTCTTTTGCTGAGTTAGGATATTTAGCTAATTTTTCGATATCTTTAATAGTAATTAATCCAGTTAATCTTTCCTGCTTCATCAGTTAAAATTAATTTTTCAATTTTGTGCCCACGTAAAATCACACTAGCTTCTTCTAATGTAGTATTTGCTGGAGCAGTAACTAAATGTTCTTTTGTCATAACATCATTGATTACAATATCAAAATCTGTTAAGAATCTCATATCACGGTTAGTAATAATACCTACTACTTTCATATCTTCACGATTATTTACGATAGGTACACCTGATATTCTATATTGTTGCATTAATTCTTCTGCTTCATATACTTTACTATCTGGAGTTAAGAAGAAAGGATCTGTTATAACTCCACTTTCTGAACGCTTAACTTTTATTACTTGTTCTGCTTGTTCTTCGATAGTCATATTTTTGTGAATTACTCCTAATCCACCTTCTCTAGCCATCGCTATAGCCATTTTATGTTCAGTTACTGTATCCATCGCAGCAGAAATAACTGGTATAGATAAGTTAAGTTTTTCTGTTAAACTAACTTTTAAATCTACTTTTTTTGGTAATATATCACTTTTAGCTGGTACTAAAAGCACGTCATCAAATGTTAAACCTTCTTTTTGAAATTTATTTTTCCCACATCTTATTTCTATCCTTTCTATTTTTTTCGTCATCAGCTATATTAAATTTAACCTCATTGTTCTCTAGTGAAGCTATTCTACATAATGAACAAATGTTAACTTGCTTGTCTTCTATTAATTTTCTACCATCTTGGAAGCTTTTTCTCAACTAATATCCCTACTCCTACAGTAGTTGCTCTAGCTTGATTTACTATTTCCATAAGTCCTAAAACTGCTTGTCCATTAGCTAAGAAATCATCGATTATAAGTACTTTGTCTTCTTCATTAATGAATTTTTCTGAAACTACTATTGTGTTAGTTACATTTTTTAGTATAACTATGTACCTGAGCAGTAAAAACTGCATTATCTTTTTAATGTTGATGGTTTACTTTTTTTCGCAAAAACCATAGGTACTTTTAAATAAATTAGCTACCATTATTGCTGGTGCGATTCCACTTGCTTCAATAGTTAAAATCTTCGTAATTTTTTTCATCTTTTAAAATATTCATAAAAATACTTTTTGCCATTTCCAACATTAAAGTTGCATCAATTTGATGATTTAAAAATGAATCGACTTTTCAATACGTTATTGTCATATACTTTTTCCATCTGTAACGACCATTTCTCTTAACAGTTTCATAGCTTCTCCTCGGTTAAATTTAATTAATTTTTATTAATAATACCAGACTTTCAGTGAAAATTCAAGAGCCCCATGAAATGTTATTCATTAAGGCTCTATATTCTAAATATTATTTTAAGTTTTTCTAATAAATCAGTAATTTCAGCTTGAGAAAACTGATATTTCTCTTTACAAAATGCACAAACTAATTCTGTTGTTTCTTGTTTAGCTAAATCTTCTAATTCTTCTCTTCCTAAAGTGACTAAAAGCATCTGCATAACGCTCTTTTTGAACATGTACATTTGAATACTACATCATTAGTACGTAATATTCTATAGTTTTTCTTCTCCACCAAATAAGATATTAGCTATTTCTTCAGGAGTTTTTCCCTTCATGAATAAGCGTAGAAATTGGTTTAATATTACTTATCGCTTTTTTTCTATTTTTTTGTTATCGTTTCATCAGTTGCATTCGGTAATACTTGTAATACAAAGCCTCCTGTCTGCTATAACAGAGTTATCTGTATCTACTAAAACCCCTAATGATACTGCAGATGGAACTTGTTCACTTGCTGCAAAGTAATAAGTAAAGTCTTCAGCTATTTCTCCAGAAACTATTGGTGATGTTGTTGTATATTTTTTTCATTGAGACCCTAAAGTCTCTAACTACTGTAATATTTCCTCCACCAACTACTCCTTTTTACATCTAACTTACCTTGAGCATTACTTGGGATGTGAACTTGCATATTTTTTTAGCGTAGGCAGTTGTTTCACCCATTTCATCTGATGAAGCATAAATTGTTCCAACTGGACCGTCTCCACGAACTGCAACATCTATTCTATCTCCGCTTTTTAAGCATAGCTCCCCATCATAGTTGTTACTGTCGCAGTACGACCAACTGCTGCTATTGCTGTTGGATACGCATCATGTCTTTGTCTAATTTCTTCTACTAAATCTGTTGTTTTCGTTACAAAAAAATCTAATCTCATCATTAAAGGCTAGTCCTCTAATTAAATAATCTTTCATCTAAATAAAAATCCTTTCTACATTAATTATCGACTAATTAATATATATAATAATTGTTTATACTTCTTACGATGTTATATTATACATCCTCTTATTAAAATTGTCTATTCGAAAGGTTGTTTATCCAAAAAAATAAAAAGGACTTATTGTCTATTTTGTAAACAATAAATCCTTTTTATTCTATATATAATAGTTAAAAATTACTTTTTCTCTATTCATTTTATATAATTCAATTATACCTTTTTAATGTTAATTCTTCATCCACAACATCAACATACTCACTATGTTTTTCCTATGAATTTAGATAGTCCACCTGTTAAAAACAACTTTATACTCACCATCTAATTCTTCTTTTAGATGTTTAATGATATTTTCAAATTGTCCTAAAAATCCATAAAAATAATCCAGCTTGCATTTGATTTGTAGTATCCATACCTAACGATGTTGATACCGCCTCTATCTCCACTCGTGGTAATTTGGCAGCACGTGTATAAAGTGCTTCTGCACTTATATTCATCCCTGGACAAATAATCCCACCACGATAATTCATGTCGCCATCTACACAGTCAAATGTCGTTGCAGTTCCAAAAATCTACTACTATCGCAGGAAGGTACGAACTAACCTTAGCTCCTACTATATCAACAATACGGTCTGATCCTAATTTACTACTATAAGGAGCAGGGTACTTTTTATTCCTGTATTTATATCTGTTGAAACTATTATAGGTTCTTTTTTAAAGTATTTTTTTACTTAGTAGTTCCAACGCAAACATCATCTTTGGTACTACACTAGCAATAACTACTCCATCAAAGTCCTCAAATTTTAAATTTTTTTATCAATAAAAAAATTACGTATAATTACATATAATTCATCTTCGGTTTTAGTATTATCTGTAGCTATTCTCCAAGAATGCATCATATTATAATCATCACCAAAAACACCTAAAACTATATTTGTATTCCCTACATCTAATGCAAAAATCATAATCAATCTCCTAATATAATCAAGTAACTATATTATATCATAAATTTTTATAATATTTACTATTATTTTACTTTAAATTGATAAAAAAATCTCCAGAACTCTTTGTTCTGGAGATTATCTTAATTAATGTCTTAATTTTGCTGCTGATTCTCTATATTTAAGTGGTGTTACTTTCATTATAGTTTTAAATATTCTGATGAAGTAACTTGTATCAAAAGTATCCGATATAATCAGCTACTTCTGAGATAGAGAAGTCTGTATTAGCTAATAGATAACATGCATTTTGAAACACGTTTATCATGAATATAATCTACGATACTAATTCCCATATCTTTATTGAAAATAGATGATAGATAACTCTTATTAACCCCTAAATATTCACTAACATTATCTAAACTAATTTTTCTCAGCTATACGATCATTTATATATGCGATACAGTTACGTACAACAGCTTGTTTATCTTTATATTTATTTTTTTATCAACTAGTAGACAGTAACTTCTAATTACATCTTCTGATAAGTCATAGTTATCAAGTTTGTTTTTTTAATTCTTACCCATAATTCTTCAATTCCTAAGTAATCTGAACTATGTTGTTCTAAAGAATATCTTAGAAGATCATTCATATTATAAGATTTTTCTACGTCTTACATTAACACCTTCTTCTACGCGATTTTCTTCAACCCCGTGATTTCTATGACGAAGATCGAATAGCATATTTACTTTTAGAAATGTTTCCATCTATTACAGCTTCAATAATTTCACGTTTGAATTTAACTTCACTTTCTAAAAATACTATTTAAATAGTTACTTTTTTTCTTGCTGTATTTCTTCGAACATTTTTTTACACTAGAATCTTCAATTAAAACAATAGCATCTAAAAAGTCTACATTCTCATCTTCAGCTAAAAGTTCTATTAAATAGTTGAATTTTTTTCTTGGAGTTATTGGAAGTGATGAATATATATCACAAACTAACTCATTAATACTTGCTCCATATTTTACTAGTGATTCTTGGAAAACTTTTTGTTGGAACAAAGTATTCTAAAAAATGGCGTAATTAAGTAAAATTCTTCTTCGTTATCACTTGGAATAAATAAGCAAGAAATTCCTAGACCACTCTGGCATTTTTACAAGCTTACCATTTTTTTAATTTCCTCTTTTTACATGTGCTAGATTTCTTTTTTATAAATCTACTAAAAATACTACTTAACTGTTCTTCACCAAGGTCAAGGCGAATTTCTTCATCTGTATATTTATAAGTTAAAAATACTACCATTTAAATCTAAAAATATCTTTAACACGCTCTATTTTTTTAATGAACTTCTCATTTTACCTACCTCCTAACATATTAAGTATTTTTAGTCGATTGTTATATCACGACGTGAATTAATTACATATGAAACTATAAAGAATATTGCTGAATAAGCGATTAACATTATTAACAAACTATTTACATTTTCAAACTTAAATGTGTTTTTTTACTAAATATCTATTGTCTTCAGTTGCATAGAACAATTGGAATAATGGAACGTTGAACATATGATACTTAACCCATTCAAATTTATCGACAATTAATACTGTTAATCCTTGAATTATTGTACCTCCAAATACTGAAATCATTACTAGTACTAATGATAATATTTGTGTTTTAAATACAACACAAACAAGAACTACCATAGCTATAAAAAAATCATTACAGCTAAACCAGTAAGATTCACTATTGCCAACTGTTGATATACCGTGCGACCAAAAGTAGCCATCAGCTAATTTTTTTCATTTAGTAAACTTAAATCATAGCTACCTTTATTTAGAACTATGTTAGTAAATACATATTTAAATACTGTCCCTATAACTGCAAAAATTATATAGTTAATAAATCCTAAAACTATTTTTCGCTGTTAATATCGCTGAACGTGATACCGGTTTAGTATATAAAAATTTAATAGTTCCTTTTGAATATTCTTGAGATAAATTGTTAGCTAGCATAATTAAAGCGAAAAATAGATGCTATTCCAGTCGCTCCCATTTGTGATATCTGCAAGCGATTCAGCTTTACTAAATCCATCATTATCTAAATTTAACGAATTAATATATTGAACTAGTCCAATTAATCCCATTGTAACTAACATATAAATCCATGTTGTTACTTTTTCTATAATCTTTTATAAATTCATTAATTAGCAATTTCATTATTTATTCCCCTTTCCAGTAATTTCAGGAAACGATCCTCTAATGATGTATTAAGTACACGTACAACATCTAATTCAATATTATTTGTTACTAAATACGTTAATAATCTTGATTTATCTTCACGAGATAGATTTTTCAAATACGAAAGCTCCATCTTGTCTAGTATAATTAATACCTAATTCAGGGATTAAGAAACTTGCTCTCTCGTTATCGTAAGTACTTACTAATGTTCTTTCTACTTTATCACCTTTAAGGCTAGCTAGTTTATCATCAGCGATAATCTTACCATTTTCAATAACTATAACTCTATCACATACTTTTTTCAATCTCATCTAGTAAATGTGATGAAATTATGATTGATACACCTGATTTTTGCAATTTCTTTTTAATTTATTACGGAAATCTTGTACCCCTTGTGGGTCTAGTCCATTTACAGGTTCATCTAAAATTAAAACTTTTTGGATCATTTAGTAACGCTTGAGCTAAACCCTAGACGTTGACGCATCCCTAAAGAATATGTTTTTAACTTTATTATTAATTACATTGCTAAGTCCAACAAACTCAACAAGTTCTTTTATACGAGATTTTGAAACTTTTTTACCACATACACGAGCATATTGTTTTAAGTTTGACCAACCAGACATATAGTTATAAAATTCTGGAGTTTCTATCATTGATCCAACTTCTTTTTAGCATACCTGTTTTACCAAAAACCAACTGGTTTTTTTCGAAACAATAAGCTTCCCCTTTTGTTGCTTTAGTAAGACCAACCATCATACGCATGATTGTTGTTTTCCCACTTCCGTTAGGCCCTAATAGTCCGATGATTTCACCTTCATGCATATCAAAGCTAATATCCTCAACTATTGTTTTCAGCCCTATACGTTTTTTAAGTCCATGTACTTCAAATACTACTTTACTTTTTATCAGCTTCTACAGGTGGAATTACTTCTCTTCTTTTTCAGTAAGTCCTTCTTGTTCTAAAGCTTTGTCTAATTCTTCACGATTTAGGACAACTGTAGCTTGATAGTCAGGGTGGTCAACAACATTAGTGTCAAATTGTTGAGGGTTCTTCAACAACATCAACTTCTTTTTGTTTCAACCTCCTGAGTTACAGGAAGTCCTTGTACATCTTTTTACTTCATGTGCTTCTTGTACTTCTTTAATATCTATTACTTGCGTTTGTTCTTCTACTTGTGCTTGTACTTGTTCTTCTTCAACTACTGGTTTAGTAGTAGTTGGTTTTTTTATCTTCTTTAAATTGCTGCTTAACTTTTTTTCTAATAAGCTAGCGTAACTCTGCGCTTTACTACTCTTAGTTCCTGCATCATCATTACTTAATATATCTTTTATATCTTTTTTTGAATTTGTCATTATTTGTAGAGCATCCTTTCTCATAAATTTTCTTTTTATATTATATCATATTTATAAAAATAATTTCCATTAAATACTAGATAATTATTTTTTTAATTTTTATATTATATTGCTCTTTATTATTTCTGGCTTTTATATAAAAAGATTTTCATTAATAATCCCTTTGAAAACATAAGAAAATTATTGAAAACATATTTGCTATATAATAGTCTTATTATGTCCACATTTAACTAGCTTAAAATTTTGATTATACTTGTACATACTACAACATAAAATATCTAAACATACGAATATATCCAAATACATTTCATTATAATTAAAATTTCTAATGAATACTTTATTAGTTTGTATTTCTATTTTTTTCCTTTTTACTTTATTAAATTATTATTATTTATAGATTTTTCAATTGTTGATTTATATATTTCTTACTTAATTTAATCTGTAATTTTTTCTAGACAACTTTTATTTTTTTATAAACTATTATTATTTCAAAGTAATTAATTTTAGAGATTTATATGAAAAAAATAGAAAGTTAGAGACTAATTTTTCATAACTTATCTAGATTATTTTTTTCTTTTTCGTATATAAAATGATAACTATGATATAATAATAATGAGGTGATACTTTGAAAAAGGAACTAAGAAAAAAAATTTATAAAAGAAAGAAATACTCTACCAGAGGAATATAGAATAGAAGCTTCAAATAAAATCTTTAGTTTATTAGAAGAACTAGATTTATTCAATAAAGCAGAACGTATTTTTTTGTTTTTTTGTAGGATTCGGCAGTGAAATAACAACAGAAATATTTATAAAAAAAGCACCTAGCTAATAAACAAATCTACGTCCCAAAAATAGTAAATGGCGATATGAAATTAGTTAATATCACAAGATGGGATAGTTTAAAAACCAGGTCATTTTAACGTTTTAGAACCAGAAAGTGATGATTTCTATAACGGTTTCGTTGATTTAGTAATAACTCCATCTATAGTTTTTTTAATAAACAGGGATATCGTTTAGGTTATGGTAAAGGATATTATGATAAGTACTTTTTCTCAAAATAACTATAAAATAAGTATAGGTCTTTCTTATGATCAACTACTTCAAGATAATATTCCTACAGAAGAACACGATCAAAAAGTTGACTTCATAATTACAGAAAAAGGTATTATAACATGCTAACTAAAAATATTATTGTAACAACAAGTGTAAAAACATCTAATGAACTAATTGAAGTAGCAAAAAAACCATGCTTTTAAATTTAGAATTAGATTTTTTTACTACAGAAATAAAAAGACAATAACAGAATTATTATCTAGTTTTTGATGGACTTGTAGTAATTTACAAAAATAAAATCAGTTATTTTTGAAGATAATAGTGAATTATTCTTCCATCTCGATACTACTGCATTAAAATTAAAAAAATAATGATAACGAGCCTCTAACAGAATTAATACCACAATCTTCTTCAGTTTTTAGATTGCACTATGGGGCTTGCTAGTGATAGTATTCTCTTAAGTTACTATGGCAATAAAGTTACTGCCCTTGAAAAAAATAAAATTATTCATTATATTGTAAGCGATGGTTTAAGAAACTATATTGCTAGCGATAATAAAAATTTTTATCCGCAATGAGATCTATAACTACTCATAATATTGATTGCTTTAGAGTATTTAAAAAGTGCGAAGATAAATCATTTGATATTATTTATTTCGATCCAATGTTTTTCTCATAATATTAAAGAGTCTATGAATTTATCTGGTATCGAACCCCTAGCTGATTATAATTTTTCCTACTAAAGTTTTTTTAGAAGAAGCTAGACGAGTGGCTAAAAATAAAATTATAGTTAAAGCACATTTTAGAGATAATATTTTTTTGAAAAAAATATAATTTCAAAAAGAATTATAAGAAAAAAATACTAAATTTCATTATGGTTTTTATCGACTTTAATGATTAGTTAATTATATTTTTTTAAATAAAAAAACAAGAACCAAGTCTATAGCTTGATTCTTGTTTTTTTCGCTTTTCATTTCTTTTCGTTGTTTGATATCCATCATATCCCGTAATTTCTTTAAAAATCACGATATAAATTATTTTTCTTCAGATTTTTGAGCGCACAATTGATTTAAATTCTTTATAGCACTCTTTTATAATCTGCAAGGTCAACACCTTGTGTATAACATTCCTCTATCATATCTAAAAATTTTATAATGATAGTAATTTCATCTACATTATATAATGAATAATCAATAGGATAATTAAATTCCATAACTGTACCTATTCAAAAGTATATCCAACACCACGAACAGTTCTTAGATTTTTTTATCGTATCCAATTTTTTTCTAAGCTCTTTACGTAATCCTGAAATATATACTTCAATCGCGTTAATTGTTGTTTCAGAATCAACACCCCAAACGCGGTCAAATATTTCTTCTTTTTTCTAAAACAATATTATTATTAATTACAAAGAAAGATAATAGTTCTAAATATTTACCTTTGATTGTATCTAATGTTTTTTTGTATCAGTTTTTACTAACTCATTTTTTTAAGTCTAAAACAAGTTCTTTATAAGAAACTTCATTCTCTTCTTTTAAGTTGCTCTCTCTTTGTAGCAAGTTCGACATTGTTGTTAACAATAGAGAAGCATCTGCTGTTCTAGGAAGATATTCAGTCACTCTATGTTTCATAACTCTTGCTTTTTTTCTTCAGTTGATTCCGCAATAGTAAGAATGATAACTGGTGTCTTCTGTTCTCTTATTTCACGTGCATAATCTAATACATCTATTCCACTTTTACCTGGTAAAAATGCTATCAGCAATAATAAAGTCATACACATTCTCATCCACAAGTTTTATTCCATCTAGTCCATCATAACAAACATCAGCATCAAATTTCTCTGAAATAGTCTGCTTTTAGCGAAGTCGCTAAAAATTTATCATCTTCAATTATAAGTGCTTTCAGCATTGATAACTCCTCCTTTTTAATTTATTATCTAAATAACTATTTTTATAACTTTTTACAAAAAAAATACAACTACAAACTATGATTTTTTTCACTTTTTTTAGTTACAAAATAGGTGAATAATACATTTACTACCAATATCCCAAAAAGGCTCCACATGTATCTAACGCCACATCCTTAATATTCCCATCACGTCCTGGAACAAATAACTGATGAATTTCATCAGTTATCGCATAAAACATCGAAAAATATTAAACTAGCTATAGATACTCTTATTGTTTTTATTATTATTTATATCCTTTATTAATAAATTTGCAAAAGTATATAAAACTCCAAAAATCCCAATATAGCATATTCACTAAAATGCCCTAATTTTTCTTATAAATAAATTATCAGATATTTTTTTGAGGAATCCTCTCCTGGTTGATTCGAAAATAAAAAAATATTAAAATACAAATAACAATTACTATACTAAGTGAATAGTATTTTTTTATATAAAAGTTTAATAAAAATTTCCCCTTTTTATAATATGTTTTATATTTATCTTTCTATATCTATATTACCACATTATTAATATAATTGATAATATTTAAAACTGAAATAAGAAAAAAATACTTTTTTTATATTAAAAAAACTCCCTGTACCCTTAACAATCTTATATTTAAAAGAACTTATAGATATAATTAAAAATTTGCTTATTTTGTTTAACTTTATTTGTAATTTTTTATTAATTTTTTTAAAGAAATATTTTTTTCTAATTGTGATATAATAAAAGAAAACGAATTCAAAATTTGGAGGTCAATTATGCCAAGAATAGTTGCTAGAGGAATCAAGAAAGAAGACTTAAAAAAAGTAAGTGCTGAACTTTTCGACACAATCGCTGGAATTATCGAGCGTCCAAGAGAAGCATTCACACTTGACTTAGTTGAAAGTGTTGCAATCTTAGATGGTGAAGAAATTAGCCGTGCTAACATTGAAATCGGTTGGGTAGAACGCCCTGTAGAAGTTTGCGAAAAAAAGTAGCTAATGCAGTAGGTGCCCTAATCAAACCATTAGGCTATGAAACTGTTATGGTTTCATTCAAGAGTATCGATTTAGCATACGAATTTGTCTTCAAAAACTAATATAAAAAAATAGGATTTAAGAATTTTCTTAAATCCTATTTTTTTATCCCTTTATTTGGGTCTCATACATTTTCTTATATGCTCCATTTTTTTGTAATAACTGTTCATGATTGCCACTTTCGACAACGACACCTTTATTTAAAAACAAAGATATTATCTGCATTTTTTTATTGTTGATAATCTATGAGCAATTATTAAGGTTGTTCTTCCTTGTTTCAGCTCTGTTATAGCTTTTTCCCTACACTTTGTTCAGTCTCACTATCTATATTAGCTGTAGACTCATCTAGTATTAGTATTTTAGGATTTTTTTGCTAGTGCTCTTGCCAGACAAATAAGTTGTTTTTTTCACCTGTAGAAAAAAATTACTACCTCCTACTTCAACTTTAGACTCTAAAGAGTGATTTTTCTAAAATAAACTCTCCCCGACTTGAATCAATGCTTTTTTTGGCTAATTGTTTATCACCTGAAGTTGTTATATTTTTCTAATAAAGTTCCTTCGAATAAAAATGAATCTTGAAGTACAATTGCTATATTTTTCCTAAGGTATTTTTCTACTATATTCAGAAATATCTTTTCCACCAATCTTCAACACGCCTTTATTCGGTTCATAAAACTTAACTACCAAATTCATTATTGTACTTTTTACCGCTTCCTGTATGACCTACAAAAAGCAACTGTTTGATTTTTCTTTTTATTTCTAGATTTATATCTTTTTAAAACATAGTCATCTTCATTATACGCAAAATATAAGTTCTTAAATTCAATATTTCCTCGAAATCTTCAGTTCTTTGCATATCAATGTCTTTTTTCAACTTCTAATTTAAGAATTTCTTGAATATTATTCGTCGCCTCTACTGCCCTAACATATGTTGAAATCCCCATAGTGAAGTCTGCTATTCTATAGATTATATCTGTAGTATAGTTTATAAATAAATAAACCATACCTAGTGTAACTCCAAAAATATTGTTATTAAAACTTGAATATGCGTAGTAATAAACTATTCCGATAAATAAGATAACTCTATAAACTCCTGTAATATTATGAAGGAGTAAGCTATCTACTTGATTTAGTTTCTTCCAATAGACATAACGCTCAATATTATGCTTATTCCAATCTGCAATACTTGCCTTTTTCTCTGTTGAATGCTTTTTATTACTTCTAAATTTTTGATAATTTTTCATTTATTATTCCGTTGCTTTCTGAGAATTTACGTCTATAGCCTTTTATACTATCAATAGTCAGTTTATTGTAGATTTTTAAAACAAAAATACATTATAGGTAATAACAACAGCATAAATAATGCAAATCTATAATCTACATAAAATAACACTACGTAAGAAAAATAGGATTTTTAATGTTATTATCATTATTTGAATAAAACTTGATACAAAAAAATGTTCTAATCTGATTAACATCACTTGTTATTCTTGAAACTACGGAACCTGCTGGGATATTATCAAAAATATCTTATCGGTAAGCTTTTGGATATGATCATACACTTGCATCTGAATGCGAACATATATTTCATTAGCACCTTTTTACTAAATATATATTTCTAATATAATTCGAAATACCTGAACAAAGTAAAATTAAGCCATAACCTAATGCAATAGTTAAAGACTTGAGAACTATTTGTCTAGTGACACTTCCCTCGATTCCGTCAAAAACTTTCGATAGAACATATACACCAAGAACACCTAATGCGACATTTAACACAGAAAAATACTGTCCCTAGTATATATTCTTTTTTTGAATTTTTTTATGTAAGGTAGAAATTGTAATAATGGATTTTTAGTCTTCATATTGTTCTACCTCCTTATTTTGATATTCATCTAACTCTCTATACCACGTACATTTATCTAAGAGTTCCTCATGGCTTCCCTCACTTAAGACTTCACCATTTTTCTAATACTAATATTTTTATCCGCATGACGAACTGCTGAAATTCTATGCGAAACTATAATATTTGTCTTCCCTTGCCTATGATTCTTAATATTTTCAATTATTGTTTTTTTCTGTATTAGCATCTACAGCGCTTAGACTATCATCTAAAAATTAAGATGTCTGGATTAGCTAAAATTGCCCTAGCTATACCTAACCTTTGCTTTTTGTCCCCCAGAAAGTGAAATTCCATTTTCCCCTACTAGAGTATTTATTCCATCTTTGAAATTTTCTATATCTTTTTTTATATCTGATAATATTAAGGCTTGTTCTAAATTATTCTCTAAGTTTTTCGCGATAAAATAAGATATTTTCTTTAATAGTTTTAGAGAATAATTGATATTCTTTGCGGTGCATAACCCATTTTTTTCTCTGACAGAATAATCATAGTATTTTTTTCTATACCCTGATTATCTAACAATAGGTCGCTTTTTTTCGATGGGATAAAGTCTCAACAATTGTTTTATTAATGTTGTTTTTCCACTCCCAGTTTTACCTACTATTCCTATCGTCTCACCTTTATTAATTTTTAAAATTAATATTTTTCTAATACATTTTTATCATCGTATAAGAAGTTAAAAATTTTTTTAAACTCGATACTATCATTAAATTCGAAATCATATTCAGCTAAATCATTATTAACTTCTGGTTTTCTATCTGATATTTCTAAAACTCTTTTTGTCGCTTGACGAATTTCAATAATAATTATCACTAATTCAGAAATTGCTATATATGGCCATTGCAAAGCATACCCTATTACTACGCATACAGATATTAACTCACCCTATTGTCATCATACCTGAATTAATGAAAATAAAAACCACATGCTACTGCTAAGACATAACTGATTGTCGCTGAAATAGTATTTAAAGGTTGATATATTAATGTCTTCTTCATATATTTTTCATTGCTTTTTGAATAACTTCTTAGTTTTTTTCTACGAAACTATTACGCACCTTATCTAATAAGCTATAAGCTCGAATAACACGAATACCCTTAACATTTTTCTAATGTTTCTTCAGTTATTTGATCCATTGTTTTTTGCCATTTTATTATAATATTTTTTTCTTGTATACCCTCGTCTACTTACCAAATAGATTGTTTTGGATTACTAGTGGTATATGAATTAATAAAAGATATATTAGATTAGACTTATTTAAAAATCAGAACACTTATAAAAAAATATTATAAATTATACCATCGAAAACTAGTAAGATACCATAACCAAAAAGCTTGTGCTATATAGTTTGATATATCGTTAGTTGATCTACTAATAACTTCCCCTATACTGAATCTACTGAAAAAAATACCGGGGTATGTCCATAAATATCATTTTGAAGTTCATATGTTAAATCTTTTAATAACCTTATCATAACCAATAAAAAGTATAATATTCTTTAAAATAATAGACTATATATAAAGCTATCCCCGCAATAATAATTTTTGGTAATTTCATTTACAACACCATTAAAATCTATTTCCTTATTTGCTATTCCGTCAACAATAAAACTTAATCTATCAGAAGGATATAGGGTAAAGTAATATGAAGCTATTGAGGCTATCAAAAGCAATTAATATTCTTACTTTATCTTTATAAATAATACTACCAATTTTTTTCATAATATCAATATTACTGACTTCATTATTCATTGTTTCACCTTCTTTACTAAATTAATTTATAAAAAGAGGTATTAAACCTCTTGTCTATAAATATTTTTTTATATGCATTTTTCCTTAAATTCCTCAATCGCCTCTTTTGCTAAACTATCTACTAATTCATTTAATTCAACACCTGTGTGTGCCTTAACTTTTATAAAATGTAATTTTACTTTTGCTGACGCCTTACGAGCGAACTCAACATAATCTTTTGTATAATTTAAATTTGCCTTCCATTCCCCTGTCACCCAAGACTCTATACCTTCATAATCATAGAAAATTGTTATTTCAGGAATCTTTTTTATCTACTGCGTACCACATAACAAATTTAGCTGCTTCTATTTCTCCAGCAACATTATGTAATTCTGCATATTCTTCTTTATTTCCAGCATGTTTAAATTGATATTTGTTTTCACCATCAACTATGACTACTCCCGATCCATATATTTTGTATGCTCTGTCAAAACTACCATCAATATATGCATAAACACCGTCTACACTTTCTATATTTTTTTCTTTCTAAATTTATTATTATTTAAAAACCATAGGCATCCTCCATGTTATCAAAACTTTTGTATATCGCTCCTTTATAGCCTATGACTTGTTTTTTTGGCACTCAGGCCAAGTTAGGTACACTCCTACTTTTCCTTCCTTTTTTTACCGCGTAATACTTTCTCATTAAAAATCTCCTATTCATTCTTTTCCTTACTAATTATACTATATAAATTTTTTTCAAGTAAATTTTTTTGTTAGAAATTCTCTTTTTATTTAATACTATTTTTTTATAAAATAATACATTAAAAAAACAACGTTTATAAAATTTATCAATTGAATTTTTTTGCTCATTTTAATGTAAAATTGAAGTGCTTATAAATTTTTTTAATAAAAAAATTTTAAGAATAAACACATTTTTAGGAGAATTACAATGAGTAAATATCATTTTATAGGTATTAAAGGATCTGGAATGAGTTCTCTTGCTCAAATCGCTTATGATATGGGGCATGAAGTACAAGGATCTGATGAAGAAACCTATTTTTTTACACAAGAAAAATTAGAGCAACGTAATATCCCTATGTATGGGTATAACGTTGAAAATATTAAAGACGGCTTTGAGGTTATTTTAGGAAATGCCTTTGATGAAACACATATCGAATACCGTGCAGCAAAAGACTTAGGTCTAAAAATCTATACTTACGCACAATTTTTAGGAAAATTATTAGATGAAATCCCTTCTATCGCGGTAACTGGTGCACATGGTAAAACTACTACATCAACAATGGTTAGTAATATCTTCAAACATAACTTCGTGACATCTTACCTTATTGGTGATGGTACAGGTCATGGTGAAAAAAATTCTGACTACATTGTTGCGGAAGCATGTGAGTATTATCGTCACTTTTTAGCTTACCACCCAAAGTATGCGATAGTAACTAATATTGACTTTGACCACCCTGATTACTTTAACGATGAACATGATATGTTCGATGCTTTCCAAAGCTTTGTTAACCAAGTTAAAGATACTGTTGTTATTTGTGGGGATGACCGCCTTGCTTCTCAATTAAAAACCTAGTACAGCAAAAAGTTGTTACATATGGATTTAATGAAGGTAATGATTATCAAATAAAAAAATGTAAAAAAACTACTTCAGAAAAATAGTGAATTTGATGTTTATAAAAAAACTCTGAATTATTAGGAACATTTACTATGGCTGTTTTTTTGGACTACATGATATTTCAAATGCTACATCTGCAATCGCATTAGCTGATATTTGTGGTCTAAGTACTGATGAAATCCAACAATCACTTGGTTCATATCACCATGCTGAAAGAAGATTTACTGAGCACAAAGTTGGAACTAATGTTGTTGTTGATGACTATGCTCATCACCCAAGTGAAATTAAAGCAACAATAGATAGTGCGCGTAGAAAATATAGTGACAAACAAATTATTGCAATATTCCAACCACACACATATACACGTACAGCTAAATTCTTAAATGAGTTTGCTGAAAGCTTACTAACTGCAGATAAGGTATTCCTATGCCCTATTTTCGCTTCAGTTCGTGAGAAAGAGAAAATTGTTGGTATTGAAGATTTACAAAAAGTTACACCAGGTTCAGAAATTATCTATGGTGAAGAAAACTTTGATAAATTAAACTTCGATAATAGTGTTATACTGTTCATGGGAGCTGGAAATATCAATAAACTTTGTAATAAATTTGTGGAACAAAAACTCAAATAAATAATTGTACAAATATTAAATAAAAATAAAGGAAGAATTTTTAAGGAGGAAATAAAAAAATGCTAGATATTAATTGGCAAATATTGGCTTATGCTGGAATTTTTTTCTTGCAGGCTTAGGTGTATTAATCGCCTGTGTAAGTGCTCGCTAGAACTTTAGGTACTGTAAGAAAAATCTCTTGTCACTGCAACTGAATGCGTAGAAGATGTTACAGATATCGCTGAAGACGCATTAAAACTTGCTCAAGATTTAAAACGAAACTATTAAAAAAAGTTGAAGGAAATTTAGAACCTATTATGTTAGAAACTAATATTTTACTTCAAAACACTAATATTCTTGCTGAAGATCTTCAAGTTAAATCTGAAAAAAATTAGATCCATTATTTAATTCTGCTGAAGGATTGGCTAATTCAATTAATGGATTACAAAGTTCTGTAGACAATATGAAATCTAATGTTACAAACTTCAAAGCGAAAAGTGATAAGCGAAAAGAAAACTTTGCAGAAAAAAAGTAGAAGAAAATAAAGAAAAAGCTTCTAAATTATTAAACAAATTTTTTTAAAAAAAGATAAAGTTGAAAAAAAGAAGAACTTTAATTTTTAAAAAATACCACGAAAGAAACAGTTAAATTTTACATTTAATTGTTTCTTTTTTTACAAAAATCTTAATTTAACTTGTATAAAAAAACATCACTAAAAAGTGCTATTAAATGGCTAAATAAAAAAAGAATTATCATGGAATACGTTTTTCTTTGAAATTTTTTTAAAAAAATTTGAGCTTTCCTCTTGATTTTATTTGCAATATACTATATTATACTCAAAGTAAAATAAAAAAATTAAAAAGGAGAAAAAGTATTATGTTAAACGAATTTAAAAAAATTTGCTTTTTAGAGGAAATGTTCTTGATTTAGCAGTTGAGGGTTATTATCAGGGCTGCGTTTGGTAAAAATCGTTAGTTCATTAGTAACTGACATTATGATGCCAATTATCGCTCTTGTATTCCCATCTAAGCCAGATTTCACTAATTTAGCTTGGGAAGGTATCAAGTACGGTAACTTCATCCAGTTAGTATTGACTTCTTAATCACTGCATTTGCTATCTTTATCTTTGTTAAAGCTATTAACACTGCTAAAAGACAAAATGTCTAAAGAAGAAGAAGCTGAAGAAACAGTTGAAGTTGATTCTAAAGAAGAACTTCTAAAGAAATCCGTGATTTATTAAAAAAATAATATTTGATTAAAATTATTAAAAGGTCTGACATTGTCAGACCTTTTTTTATTATTTATAATTTAGTAATTTCTCATTTATTTCTCTTATACTTTTTCTTATACTAAAATACTTTACTACACCTATTACTACATATATTATACTAGCAAGTAGAATCATTGATAAAAAAATGCTGTAAAAGTCGCTAAACCATTTTAAATAGTAACCTGCTAGTACCAGCGGTAAAAAGTATTAAGCAATAATGAGCAATAAAAGTTATTTTAATATTATCATTAGCTTTACTTTGGAATATATTACTTGCTAAACCTTGTAGTAACCCTAAAATAGCAAATACAATCGTCTCAACTAGTACAGCTGTATTCACGCTACTAAAACTTTCAATAAATATTGGTTTTCCTGGAGAGAATTCTCCGTAAGCCATACTAAATATTAAATTAAGTAGATTACCTGCACCAATACCTAACAACATATATATAACTAATTTTTTTGAAATGTTCTCATTTTTCTTTCCTCCTATAAGCCAAGTTTAGTTTTAAAATCTTTTAACAATCTGCGAGATACATAACTAATATCTGAATTTTTTTATAAACTATAACTATTGTTCCTCTAATACTTAAATCCAAATTTTTTTAATAAATTTAATATTAGCTATCTCACTTTGTGATATTTTTTTACAAAATCTTTAGTTAATAAGTTATTCATTTCATACAATTTCTTTCTTACGACAAACTTTCCTTTTGTTGTAACTACAAAAACTTTCCTATCTTCTACAAAGACTCTTATTATATCCGAAATATCTAATACACAAACTTGATCATCAGCTATTCCAACTAAATAATCTTCTTTATATTCTATATAATTTACCAACTCTTGAACTTCATCATTTATCTTATCCGTTGATATTGTTACTAATATTTCTTTAAACTTTTCATCAATATTTAATTCTACTTTCATAATTTATCACCACCTTTTCTCTTTTGTTACTTATATTTTTATATAATTAAATTGTAAAAATCTACAACAAATGTATATGTGGTTAATTCTCATGCCTATATGGTTATAAATAAAAGAGTCCAGTTAATTATGAAATTAACTGAACTCCTTAATATTAATTTATTTTTAAATTTTGTGTCAGATAAAGTCGCTTGAAGTGATTCTTTAGCTACATCACCTTCAACAGTTAAAGTTTTTTTCTTGGATATTAACTTCAACACTATCAACATTTTTCTAATTTAGATAATTTATCTTTAACAGTAGCTACACAGCCACCACATTTTTACACCTTCGATATTATAAGTATTTTTTTCATGATTATTCCTTCTTTCTTATTAATTTAATTTTATTCTTTTTAATCTTAACGCATTTAATACTACTGATACTGAGCTAAAACTCATTGCTGCCCCTGCTAACATAGGATTTAATAAAGGACCTCCAAATAGATACACAATACCCATTGCAAAAGGAATACCTATTACATTGTAGAAAAAAACGCCCAGAATAAGTTTTTCTTTTTATATTCCTTATTGTTTTTTTCTACTTAAGTTTATCACATTAACAACAGTATTTAAATCTGATTTAATAAGTACTACATCTGCAGCATCTATAGCTACATCTGTACCCGTACCAATGGCTAATCCTACATCAGCTTGAACTAAGGCTGGAGCATCATTGATTCCATCTCCTACCATAGCAACTTTTTCTTCCTGATTCTTGTAATTTTTTTATTTCATTTGCTTTTATCTTCTGGTAATACTTCACTTATAACTTTATCTATTGATAATTCTTTAGCTATTGCTTGTGCTGTTTTTTTGCATTATCACCAGTTAACATTACTACTTCTATACCTAGTTTATGCAACTGCTCTACTGTTTTTTTGCACTACTATCTTTAACTTGATCAGCTACAGCAATAATTCCAGAAAGCACATTATCTATTGCAATGTATAAAAGGTGTTTTTACCTTCAGAAGCATATTTTTCAGCATTATTAATATTATCTGCAATATTAACATTATTATTTAACATTAGTTTTTTTATTACCAATTAGGATATTTTTTTATTATTTACTACTGCAACTACACCCTAAACCTACTAGAGAATTAAAAATCTTTTACTTCTAAAATTTCAAGATTTCTATTTTTTTAGCTTCTTCTACTATTGCTAAACCTAGTGGATGTTCAGAAAGATATTCAACACTTGCGACCATCTGTAAAATTTCTTCTTCAGTATAGTTATTATATGTTAATACATTAGTTACAGCAAGTTTACCTTCTGTTAATGTTCCAGTTTTGTCAAATACTACTGTATCTACTTCTTTAGTTATTTGTAGAGCTTCTGAACTTTTTATTAAAATACCATTTTCTGCACCTTTACCTGTCCCAACCATAATAGCTGTTGGTGTAGCAAGACCTAAAGCACATGGACAAGCTATAACAAGAACTGAAATTATAATTGTAAGAGAAAAGATCCATGTTTCTCCTCCAACAAAATACCATACTCCTCCGGCTACTAAAGCCAAAGTAATAATGATAGGCACGAATACACCTGATATTTTTATCAGCTAATTTTGCTATTGGTGCTTTAGAGCTTTGAGCATCTTCTACTAGTTTTATTATTTGAGATAAAGTAGTATCTTCACCTACTCTAGTAACTTTCATTTTAAAGACACCTGTTTTATTTAGACTAGCACCTACTACTTTACTGTCTACACTTTTTTCTACCGGTAGACTTTCACCTGTTAACATTGATTCATCAACTGATGAGTACCCTTCAATTACAACACCATCTAAAGGTATTTTTTCTCCCGGACGTACTAATAATACATCACCCACAACTATTTCTTCTACGTTTACTACTGATTCAACACCGTCTTTGATAATGTTTGCTGTTTTTGGTGCAAGATTTATTAGTTTACTTATTGCATCAGTTGTACGACCTTTTGATACAGCTTCAAAATATTTACCTAAAGTTATTAAAGTAAGTATAACCGCAGCAGATTCATAATATAGATTCATCGTCGCATGTTTATCACCCTAAATAAGCTAAGATAGTAGAGTATAAGCTATATAAAAATGTCGCTCCAGTACCAAGTGCTACAAGTGTATCCATATTTGGTCTTCTTCTAAATAAAAGATTTTGTTCCTACTATGAAAAAAACTGTCTTCCTAAATATATTACCGGTAATACTAATATTAACTGCACTGTTGAGTATAATCTAGGACTTTGCATTGGTGTCAGGATACTTGGTATCGGTAAGCCAAACATATCTGCCATAGCAATATATAGTGCGGGTATAGTAAAAAATGCAGAATAAAAAAATCTTTTCCATACATTATCGATTTGTTTTTTTCTTTTTATCTACTTGGTTATCTATACTTTTTATCAATATCTAATTTAGCTTTTATAACCAGCTTTATCCACTTCTTGCTCAATTTGTCCCTACACTTAGTACATTTTTTTATCAAATCTAACAAACATTTTTTTCGGTTGTCAAATTGACTGTTACTTCTTCTACACCGTCTAGTGATGAAATTGCATCTTCAATACTATTTGCACATGATGCACAGCTCATTCCTTCAATTATGAAAGTTTTTTCTTCAATACTTGTAACTAAGCTAAGTCTATAACCTGCTTTTTTTCTACAGCATTTATTATATCTTCACTGCTCACATTGGAATCTCTTGTTAAAGTAAGTTTTTTTCTGTTGCTAAGTTTACACTAACATCACTGACACCTTCTAAACTTTTTAACACTTTTCTTCAACATGCTGCATGCAAGATGCACAACTCATTCCATCTATTGAGTACACTTCTTTTTTTATTCATAAATTTCACCTCATTAATTTAATTATCATATGTTTTTTGTTTACATCTGTAATCTCTACATAAATAAGTATACTATTTTCGTTTACATTTGTCAATGATTTTTTTATAAAAATTAAAAATACCCTAAAACAATTGTTCTAGGGTATTAGTTATTCTAGTTTACTACATTAGCTGATGTTCCTGTTTTAATTACTTCTACAGCCGCTTCTAATCCACCTTCAACAAGGTTCTGAATAGCTGTTTCTGTGTAAAATGCTGTATGTGGTGTATAAATTACATCATCACGATCTATTAGTGTTTGTAGTAATTCATCATCAAATTCTTTATCTTCGAAGTTTTTAGGCACATATTTACCTTCATTTTCATAAACATCTAATCCCGCACCTAACAGTTTCCCACTATCAAGTGCGCGTAGTAATGCTTTAGTATCAACTAACATACCTCTTGCCGCATTTAACAAGATAGAGTTATCTTTCATTTTTGATAAAAATTCATCATTTACCATATGATTATAATCTTTTATAGCTGGCATATGGATAGTTATAATATCTGAATTAGTAATAAGATCATCAATGTTGTCAACATATTCTAATACTTCACGAGCAAGCATCATTAGGATAAATATCGTAACCTAGTACTTTTTGAACCCTAAAGCCTTAAATAGTTTAGTGCTTGTGTTCCAATTCTACCTGTTCCTATTACACCTACTGTTAATGTTCTTAGTTCTCTTGATAAGATACCAGGATTCCATGTGAAATTGTGTTTTTTTCTACATTTCTTTTGGATTTTATTAGTATTTCTACTAATTCTTAAAGCTGTTGTTAGTACATGCTCAGCGATTGCGTTTGGAGAATAAGAAGGAACATTAGTCATTTTAATATCCAATTCTTTCATTAATTCTAAATCATAAATGTCAAATCCTGCAGAACGTGTAGCAAAATACTTTTATCTCTTGCTCTTTTGCGTATTCATAAACTTCTTTTTCGAAAGGTTTATTTTTGGGCAAGAACTACACCATCTTTACCTTCTAATAAATGTTTATTACTAGCTGTTAGCTCTTCTGAATGCACATCAACTTCCACTTCAGGATGTGAAGCAATCCAATTATTTAATGCACTTTTTTTCATCTTCTCTAAATTAAATAGTACTAGTTTCATACTCATGGTCTCCTTTATATTTGGTTATAATAATAACAAATTTTTTTAATTTATAATATAATTTTTATCATAAAACTATAATTACATAAACTTTATAAACTTTTCCTTAACTATCTTTTTAAGTTCCAAAAAAATAATTCTTCATTATTTTTTTAACTTCTTTATACACTTTTAACATCTTTTTGGCAATTTTTTTTGATTATAGCGGTTTATCCAAATAATATTCCAGTCAGCATTATTAGCCCCTATAACATCATTTTCTAATGAATCACCTATGAAGAATAACTTATTTTTTTATTTAAATCTAATTTTTTTCTCTGCATGTTCAAAAATTCTTTTATCAGGTTTATTTATACCAAGGTCGCCAGAAACTATAATATTATCTTTATGTATCCAATTTTCTACACCTAGTACCTTTACCTTTGACCATTGATGATCACTAGGCCCATTTGTAATAACTGCAAGTTTAATATTATTTCCAAGGGAATAATCTAAGATACTTTTTGTTAGCTCAGTCATTTCTAAACGTCCTTGATTTTTTTCTTATATTCTTTTTTTGAAAATTTAGTGCCTCTTCATCACTTAATATAATGTTTAAATCATTTGCCGCTTGTTTAACTCGGTAAATGTGATATTCATCTACAGTCATATTTCCGTTTCTTGAATCTTCATATTTTTATCTCACTATAGTACCTACTTAAACAATATAACTTCTCAATATCAACTTTGTGTTTAAACAATTTATTATACGCATCTCTAAATGGAACTATTTGCTCATACAAAGTATCATCAACATCAAAAACAAAAACCCTAACATAGACTTCTCCTTAAAAATAAAAAAATTTTTATCAACTTAGTTGATCATTCGGAAAAACAATAGCGTAATCCTAATAAATTTCAAATCGAACGTCATTTTAAACATACAATAATATAATTATATATATAATTTAGGAGATAGTCAATAAATACCCGAACATAATAAATAACTCCTTAAAACTATGTTCTAAGGAGTTGTTTATTTATTTCAATGCATCTACTACTTTACTACTATTGAACTTTCTTTTCCCAATCTTTTTTTCAAAAATCAATTACTGATTTATCAGTATATGGATGCCAAATACTTGTTTCTAATATATCTGGCGCTACTGTTGCGGCTTCTGCACCGCAAAGAAGTATATTTTTGAATTGTTTAACATTTTTAAAACTTGCCGCTAATATTTCTGTTTTGTAATCTTTCAATAATTCTTTTATCTCAACAATAACTTCTTCTGCATCTTGTCCAATATTTTCTAATCTATTCACATAAGGAGCTACATAACTCGCACCATTTTTTGCCGCAGCTAATGCTTGCATTGCAGATAACACCGCTGTTGCAGTGACATTAATACCTTCTTTGTCACAAAGTCTAATAGCTTCTAATCCTTCTTTTGTAACTGGAATTTTTATAAAAAATGTTTCTCCAAAATATGCTTTTAGTGTCTTAGCTTCTTCTAATATCTTTTGTGCAGAATTTTCAGTCGTTTGAACGTGAATTTCATACTTATCATAAGCAAACTCTTTAATTTCTGCTAACTTTTCTTCTAAAGGTTTATCTATTTTAGATAGTATACTTGGATTTGTTGTTATCCCTGCTATACTGTAATATTTAGCTATTTCTTTTGCTTTATTAATATCTGCACTATCTAATAATATTTTACTCATTTTTACCCTCCAATATTCCTATTACTTCTCCCAAGTTTGTTAATATTCTGTCTGCTGTATCTTCACATTCTTTATCTACAGTAAACATATCCGGAACCATAAATACCATCGCACCTGAAGCTTTTCCTGCCTTTATCCCTGCTTTTGAATCTTCTAAAATTAAACAATCTTTTGGATCTACACCTAATCTTTTAGCAGCTAATAAGAATACATCTGGAGCAGGCTTTCCATTTTCCACCTCTGCTCCACTAGCTATCTCATCTATATATTTTTCTAACTTTGTTTTTTCTAAGTTATTTTTAATATCTGCCGTATCTGATGAAGAAGCAACTGCAATTTTGTAATTATTTTCTCTTAAATATTTTTAATAATTCCTCCACATAAGGCATTTTTTTCTGGGCCAACTGTATACAAAACATTTTTCAATATATTCATAATGATCATCTACCAATTTTTTTCCCATCTACATTTGTTCCTTGAAAATAATCAATCCAAAATTGATAAATATTTGCTTTTAGTAAATCCTAAAACTTTCAAAGTTTCCTCTTTAGTCATATTATAACCTTGAGCTTTCGCTGAATTTATAAAAGCTTCTGTAGATAGACTTTTCTGTGTCGACCATTAGGCCATCCATATCAAATAATACCGCCTTAATTTCCATAGTCGCCTCCTATATTATTATTCTTTTACATATTTAATTATAATCTATAAACATTTTTCTTTACAAACTATTCTTTTCTATTAAATAAAGTTGGAGCATATAATATATACTCCAACTAAACATATTATCCTCTTGTTTTTTTCCACCTGCTACATTATATGTAACACCATGGACATAGCTAGCTCTATCACTTGCTATATAAGCAACTAAATCTGCTACTTCTGATAGTTTTCCATCACGTCCTAATGGAGTAGTTTTTGTACTTGTATATCCTGCACGAATTTGTTCTACTGTTACACCACGAGTATAAGCTAATGCCTCTTCATAAGCTAATGTTCTTAATCCAGTTGCTTCTAAGATACCAGGTGCTACTCCAACAACTCTTACTCCTTGTTTTCCTAATTCTTTTGCCCAAGAACGTGTTAATGAATTTACAGCATTTTTTTACTTGTCGCATAAATACTTTTGTCCTTCTGATCCTTCTAAACCAGATTCTGATGACATATTTACTATTACACCGCTACCTTTAGCTACAAGTACACGGCCAACTTCTTGAGAGAAGATAAATAGACCTTTTACATTTATATCCATAATTTTGTCGTATACTTCGTCACTAAACTCATATTTCCCTTCAGGATCATTTTTATCTACTAATAAACGAGGAATATTAATTCCAGCGTTATTTACAAGGATATCGATTGTTCCAAATTTTTTTCTAAAGTTTTAGCTACAACTTCTTTAACATCACTTCTCTTAGTTACATCACATTTAACATATAGTAATTTATCATTATCAGACTCTTTTTTTCTGCTAAGTCACTTACTACTACGTTACATCCTTGATTTAAGAATTCATCAACTACTGTCGCCCCAATACCTGATGCTCCACCTGTTACTACTACTGTTTTTCCTTCTAAATTTAACCAACTCATAATTATTTCTCCTTATTATTTTTCTATTGTAATTTTTGTATTAATATCAATTGCTGGACAACTTTTCTCTTCTACTACAATTGCTCCTGGTAATAGGTTATCTAAATCTCCTGAAAAATGAACTGTTAGATGACCTAAATCAACTAGGTTCTTCTCCGCTACATCACCTACACCTAGAATTTTAAATTCTTCTCCATCTACTTTTAAAGTTTGTCCAACTTCTATAGTAGCATTAGTAGGTACTACATCAATCCCATAGCAATAATCTTTTAGCATATCTGGTGCATTATCACCAAAAAGTATAAACATCCCGTCACCAAATTCTCCTACAAGACTTCCTTTGCTTTTTATTGTATTTTCATAAATTATCATAATCATTCTTCCTTTGCTTATATTTTTTTCATTCATTTACGGTCGACTATGTCGTTAATGTAGGAAGCGAAGACCGCTTCCTATAAAATTTTAAGAGTACATTCCAAAGCTTGCTAACCAAGCTACGATAACCCTTGGCACCCCAATAATAAATCTTGAGTAAAGTACTGAAACTACCCCTACTTCTACTGTTTCTGGTTCAGCTTCTGCAAGACCTAAACCAACTGGGATAAAGTCACAAGCACATTGTGTATTGATTGCGAATAATGCAGGTAATGCTAATTGTGGAGGAATAGTTCCTTTTCCGATTTCAACCCCAATTAATGTACCGATAATTTGTGCAATTACTGCACCAGGTCCAAGTAACGCTGATAATAATGGAATAGAACATACAAATCCTAAAGCTACTAATCCAAAGATGTTCCCTGCTAGCGGAGTTAATAATTTAGCAAACCAGTTACCAAATCCTGATCCTTGGATAACCCCTATTAACATCGCAACAAATGCCATAAATGGTAAAATTGTTGTAATCATTGATTGAACTGCATCTCTTGCAGCTTGGTATAATGTATGAACTACTTTACCAGCACCCATACCGATTTTTTGAATAACAGATGATTTAGCATTTTCTGCTAAACTTTGTGAAACTTTTTTATCTGCACTATATTTAAATTCACGTTTTGGTTCTTCTTGAGTTTTTTCCTCAACTACTACTTCTTCACTACCTTCAGCTAATGAGATTTGGTCTAATCCTACAGCTGAAACATAAATATCTTCTTTAATAAATTTAGCAAGTGGTCCACTTGGTCCAACAGGCATAATGTTAACTGTTGGAATTCTTTTTTGTGGATAAATACCACAACGTAATGTTCCACCACAGTCAATAATTGCTAAGAAAATTTCTTCGTCTGGTACTGATGTTTTAAATCCATTAACCGCTGTAGCACCTGTTAATTTTACGATTTTTTCTACGATTTCAGGTTCAGCTCCACCACCTGTGATATATAAAATTTTATCTTTTCCTGGTTTTGGAGTTACTACTAAAGGCCCACCGAAACCACCACTACCTTTTTTTCTATTTTTAATTGTTCCGTATGTCATAATTATTTCTCCTAATCCTACGCTTTTAATTCATTACTTAATTCAATTTTTTGTTGTTTCATAACTATTTTTGTTGTGAAATCTGTAACCCATCCAGCAAAGAAGTTCATTACTAACCCTACAAGAAGGTATCTAATTGCTAATGGTGTAACATCTAATCCTAATTGAGTAATTCCATTTGCAATACCTAAGTAGATGAAAATTTCACCAACGTTAATGTGTGGAAATATCCCACTGTTTGTATGACAGTGATATGATGCAGATGCATAATAACTAGGTTTCATACGTTCTGGTAAAAATTTACCCATTGATAATGCCATAGGGTTTGCTAACATAAATGCAGAAACGAATGGTAAAATTCCGTAAGCTAAAATTACATTTTTAGAACACACTTTAGCAAATTTTTCTACTCTGTGTGGTCCAATAAAAGCAACTAATGCATTCATAAATACAAGAAGTAATAATACTTTCGGTACGATTCCTCCAACCCAACTTACGAATACTTTTGCACCTTCGTCAAATAAACCTGTAAAGCCTGATGCTAATTTAACAATATAATCCATATTGTCCTCCTTATAATATTTAATTTAATTTTTAATTTTTTTGCTAATTTCCCAAATGGACTTGGCTCCATTTCAACCTGTCCACCAGCAGAAATTGTTTTTATAATTAACAACTCCGTCAAGCACTGCACTAGTTAAAGATGCTGATAGTTTTATCGCTTTTACAATCTTCTCTATTTATAGTCCCTACTTTAAGACCATTGAAATATTCAAATTTTTTTAAATCTAGCAAGTACTGTTACTCCTTGCATAGCTTCTCCAGTGATAACCTTATCATTATCGTCTATAGCTAGCATAACAATTGCTCCCTGCACGTGCAAAGACCTTTTTTTCTTCCTATTACTACTCTACCTATTCGTCTAAGTTTACTATAGCTTCGTTTGAAACTATTTAACTGAACATAAGTTAGAGCATACTGTAAAATAAACGCTAAAATAAAGAGTATTCCTAAAACTATTAAATTCATATGTCCTCCTAATTGCTATCTATATAAATTAGTATTTTTTTATAAAGTAATTTACTAATAAGTCATAATTATCTATTTTAGATATATCTGTAATTAATTTTTTTCATCTTTAATAATAGAAATTAATTCATCATAGGTTTTAGCTAAAATCAACCCATTTTTTTCTCCTTCAGGTACACACGCCATAAATATTAGTTTTTAAGTCTTTATTATCCTTAAATCCTTTTTTTCGCTTACCCCTAGAGCAATTATTAAATCATCTCCCAGTTTATTTATCGTATGTGGAAATGTTACATTTTTTTCTCAAAAAAATCATAGACGATTTTTTTCTCTTTCTCTGATTCTCTTTAAAAACTTATCATCTACTAAATGCTGTTCTATTAGCTCTTCTATCATAAAAATCAATATTTTTCAGCATATGTTTTTTTACTATCACATTTGAAAAATGTCTCTCTCTCATCGAGCTTAGCAATACTGATTCCATTCCTCGAATACTAGGATTATTCATTTTATTAACATATTGTAGAAAATTAATTTCTTTTTTTCAAGTACATCTTATCTAAAAATTTCATTTTGATAAATAACCGGCGTTTCTGTTTCAAACTTTAGTATCTTCAGTAGAAATTATAATATTAAATTTACTATAATCAACTTTTTTTCAAAAGTGGTGTATGCTGATACTTGTGAATTTACTATTATACTTTCTATTTCATTTATCATAAGTTTGCTATATGCTGGTCCTGAATTAGTTATCAACAAGATACTTAGATTTTTCAGATTGAACTTTTTATTTTTCTTCAATAATGTTTCAAAAATATATCGCTAGATAACTAATTTCATCTTCTGAAACTATATAGTTATACTTATTGTTAATTACTTTACTGGCAGTTTTAGCAATTTTATATGATACCGGATATTGTTCTTTAATTTTTCTCTTTCATATTGTTGTTATATCTAACACCGTATTTTTAATCGTTCCATTAAGAAGTATATGTGATAGATAAATTCTTCAATTATATCCGAAGTATCAAATTCAAGTCCATACTGTAAACAACTGTCTCTAAAAATTTCCTGAACAAGTTTTTGTATACTCTTCAGTATATTTTAGATTTTTCTCTATTTTATTTATTTTTTTGTAGGAACTCTCATCGTAGCAAAGCAAATCGCTAAAAATTTGATTTCATCAGTGGATAAGTTTATCTTATATTTATTCTCTATATAATCACTTATCTCTTTAATAAAAAGGTTGTGCATAGTTGTTTAATAATTCTTCATATTGCTTTTTCTTCAAAGTTTAGATAAAAGCCATTAGCAAATCGATCTAAAGACACTGTTAAGTATCTGAAAAAAATTCAGCTTTTTGCCTGTTTATCGATTTTGTACTTTTCAAATGTTTCATCAAAAAAACATATTATCATCTTTATCAAAAAAATATCTTCCTTGTACATATAATTAAAAAAATATTTTCTAAAAATAAAAATTCTAATATCTTTTTCTAGACCAACTACTTTAATACCTGTATTAGGTTTTCCTTTTATAACAAGATTATAACTACTTATAATGTCATTTAATTTTTTTATATCGGAATTTAAAGTTGTTCTACTAACTATCATTTCAAAAAGCTAAATCGTCTATTAGTGCACTTTCGCCCGATGAAACTAATGTCTTAAATATATATACTAGCCTTACCTTACTAGAATCAAAAATTAACACTAGCTTCATATATAGATCTTTTTTTCTTTAAGTATTCTTCTAACTTTGTAATAAAAAGACTATAATTTGAATTTTTTTATTTTCTATGTACGCACAGTCTTCAAATAATTCATTTAAAGATTTTTATTTCATTACTAATAGTTTTTTTGAACTTACCTTTAATACATCTAGTAAATATTGATCCTGAACTAAAAAGTTAGATTCTAGTATATTTAGTAGTCTCAAACTTCTATTATCATAATTAAAAATCTCCATTTGCTTCACCACCTACATTTATTATAATGTTAACGTTTCAAAAAAATTAATACAGTTATTTTCTCTTAAAAAGAAAAAAACGCTTTTAATTTTTTTATAAAACCCTACTCTCATGACTTTAACTACATATATTTCTAAATAAAATAATTTATATAATATAGTTTTTAAATAAAATAATTTATATAATATAGTTTTAATAGAAAAAGCATCCTCAAAAAAATTGAGGATGCTTTTTACTTATTTTTATAGACTTTCTATAATATTTTTTTACTATATTATCTACGGTTAAACCATTTTCTTCCATTAATTCTTCTACTTTATATCTATCATAGAATTTTTTTATTTATCCCGTAGTTTTGCACTTTTAAGTCTGTATTTCCTAGGAAACTTGCTACAGTTTGACCGTATCCACCTTCCACTATACCATCTTCAATTGTTATAACTAACTTATGATTTTTCTTCTAAAGAATTTAATAATTCTTTATCCAAACCTGTTAAGAACTTTTGGATTTACCAGTGTTGCTTCTATATTATGTTTAGATTTCAGTTGTTCTACAACTTTTTCGGCTAAGCCATAAAAGTTTCCAACTCCAAATATCGCAACCTGTTTCCCAGCTTTAACTACTTTATTCTTGTTTAAAATAGAATAATCTGTTGTATCTTCTTCACCAGTTTCTACAACACTTCCTACAGGAACTCTAATAGCTACTGGATGTTTATCTTGATTAATTGCCCAATCTAACATTGCTAAATTTTCTTCTTTATTAGTCGGGGCTAGGTAAACAAAGTTTGGTATATGAGATATAAATGGTATGTCAAAAAATCCTAGATGACTTTCATCATTCATTGATTTTATTGATGCGCCGTAGACTAATACTACCCCTGCTTGATTATTTAATGCCATATCATGAGAAAGTTGGTCATATGCTCTTTGTAAGAATGTAGAAAATACTGACCAAATAGGCTTTGCTCCATTTTTAGCTAGGCCTGTTGTCATAGTTGCTGCTTGTTGTTCTGCAATACCGACATCTACAAATTGATTTCTAAATTTTTCTCTTATTTCTCTTTCGAAAACTATTCTTGGTGTCCCTGCATTTACAACAACAGCTAGTGGATCTTCTTCTAATTTTTTAGCTAAATATTGGGATGTAATACCATTGTATGTTTGAGAAGATACACCTTGATTTTTATACTCTCCAGTCTCCAAACTAAACGGTCCCCCTGCATGGAATTTTTCGTGGTCTTTTTCAGCAGGTTCAAATCCTTTACCTTTTTCTGTGTAAATGTGTAATACTACCGGATAATCTATATCTTTTACTTCTTTAAATAATGAAATTAGTTCTTCTAAGTTATTACCATCTTCTAAGTAGTGATAATCATATCCTAATGCTTTAAAAATATTGTTTGTTACCTGACCTTTATTTTCACGTAGCTCTCTTAATGCAGTATATATACCACCTTTAGGATTTTTAGCAATAGATTGGTCATTATCATTTATTATAATTATTGCATTAGTTCCCAATGTAGCTATTGTGTTTAGCCCTTCATAAGCCATTCCACCTGACAAAGAACCATCTCCAATAATTGTTACAACATTACCTTTTTCTTTCTTTAAATCTCTTGCGTGCAGTATACCACTTGCTAAAGATAAAGAAGTTGATGTATGACCAATTGTAAATAAATCATGCTCACTTTCTTTTGGATTAGTATATCCTGAGACATCATCATAATGTTTAGGATCTGTAAATGCTTTTTGACGTCCTGTTAACATTTTGTGGATATAAGTCTGATGCGAAACATCAAAAACTATCTTATCAACTGGCGAGTTAAATACATGGTGTAAGGCAACTGTCATCTCCACCATTCCTAAATTTGGTCCACTATGTCCACCATGAACACTTATTTTTTCTAATAATGCTGTTCTTGTTTCATCTACAAGAGTATGCAATTCTTCAATTGTCAATCCTTTAAGATCTTTTGGTCCTGAAATATTTTCTAAAATCATCTTGAATCCTCCTAATTCCACCGATGTATAATATTATTATAACATAAATTAATCTAGTTCAATTATTCATTTTTATTATAGCATCTGTAAATATACTAATCATTCTCTATAAACCATTATATCTTTTTTTCGCAAACAAATGTAAATATAATTAGGGATAAGTAATGTAACTTTTAAAAATATTTTAGATAAATGAAAGCTTTTCACATCGCGTTCAAATCAACTCCTATCACAAAAAAATTTTAATATAAGTTAACCTATCGTATCACTTTTTTTATTTGAAAAAAATTTATTTTTTTAGTTTATCATTATCTAAGTAGAATTTTTCTACATAACTTTATGACTATTAAAAAAACTAAATGTATAATTTATATTTGAGGTGAAATTTATGAAAACAGCATTTGTATGTGATTCAGCATTACAAATTAATCAAGAATTCGAAAAAAATAATCCAATCTTAACTGTAATTCCAGTTGAGGTTCGTCTAGACGATGAACTTTATATAGATAATGTAACTATTACTCCTGAGGTATTTTACGAAAAAGTAAATGCTGGTATGAAACCTAGCACTAGCCAACCATCAGTTGGAAGAATCTTAGAAGTATATGAAAAACTAAAAAGTGAAGGTTATGAAAGAATAGTAGCTTTTAGTGTATCTTCAAAATTATCTGGTACTTATTCATCATTCTTACAAGCAAAAGATCTTATCGAAGGACTAGAAATTAAAGTAATCGATACTGAACAAGTAGCTAGAATGGTAGGTTGTGCAATTGAAAAAATCGTTAAAGATTTTACAGCAGGAACACTTGCTTATGAAGATATAGAAGGTAAATACAAAGAACTTTTAGAAAAACAAAATGTTCTAGTAACAGTTGAAACTATGGACTTCCTTTATGCTGGTGGACGCTTAACTAAAGCTCAGTTCTTATTATCAAACTTATTAAGTATTCTACCTATTATCACAGTTAAAGATGGTTTATTAACTGTTTCCGGAAAGCATAGAGGTATGAATAAAGTTCTTACGAAAAATGTGTGAAGAAATTAAAGAAAAAAATCCAAAAATCACTATTCATACTATATACAAGTGATGATTTACTAGCTAAAGCACAAGATACAATAAAAAAAGTATTTGGAGATATCGAAACTGAAATTGAAGTTGTTTCTCCAGTTATTGGATGCCATGCAGGGCCTCGTGCTCTTGCTATTGGGTATCTTGGATACGATAAATAGAAGAAAAAAAGATGCAATATTTTTTTATATTGCATCTTTTTTTCTATAGAGCTCTTATTTTTTTCATTCATTTGTTTTCTTAACTTAGAAAAAAATCTTCTTTAACTACGACAGTATCAGCAATATAATCATGCAATCCTTTTTTTCTTAGGTAGTATACCTACTAAAAAGATAAGGAATATAGAATAGTACTGTTGTTAGTATTCTTCCCACACCCTCACGATAAATTACATCAGACCACGATAGTTTTTTTCACCTTTATTTGTTTCTACCTTTATCTTCATTATTACTTTTACCTAATGTTTGAGAAAAAGAAATATGTCATAAGAATAAAGTAAGTAAATAATACTATGACAAAGCTTAAAGTAAATTCTCCAATTAAAGAAAGTTTAATATCTACGTTTAAATAATTTAATGTCACCGTATTAAACAATCCAGTGATTGAGAAAACTACTATTAAATCTATTATATAAGCTATAAATCTTGCCAGAAACCCTGCATAGAAGTTTTCTGATAGTTTTACATAATCTTCAAATGTTGTTGGCAATGAAAAAAATCTACATTACGGTTATAATTATTGTAATTATAATTTTGGTTGTTTGTTTGATTAGCTTGTTGAGTTAAATTTTCAGCATTTACAGATTGTTCATTATTTTGATTTTTCTTTTCGGTTCACTACTTTGGTAGTCAGACTGCAACGTCTCATTATTTTCATTATTAGTAGTTACCTCGCTAGTTTGGATAGTATTTGATGTTAAGCCCTCATTTTGGTGTTTCACTTGTGAAGTTTCACTATTTTGATTAAGGTTTGACTCATTACCTAGATAGTCAGGGTTTGTATTTTCATTATTAGTCATTATAACTACCCCCTAACCTAAATAACTTCTTTCTACACTAGTCGATGACGCTTCACTATTAAACTCTGAAATAATTGATCTAGTTGTAGCTTTTACTAATCTAGATAAAATACTTTCTGATGAACTATCTTTTCTTAATTCAATAACACTTGGATTACTTAGGTTCTTCTCCTCTTTGATTAAGTTAATAAGTTCATCTTCTGTCCCGATTTTATCCACTAATTTATTTTCTACCGCTTGTTTACCACTATAAGTTCTTCCATCTGCTAGTTTTTTAACTTCATCTTCACTCATATTGCGTCCTTCAGCAATAGCTTTAACAAATCTATCATATGCTTCTTTGTTTTGTTCTTGATATATCTTTCTAGTAGATTCTGGTAAATCTTCTGCAAGTCCACCTATTGCTTTTTGATCACCTGAACGAATAGTTTCTTGTTTAATTCCATGTTCATTTAAGAATTTTTGGGCAGAAATATAACTCATTATTACCCCAATTGATCCAGTAGTTGTTTCTGAATTAGCATAAATTTTCTTAGCTGCCATAGAGATATAATAACCTCCAGATGTCGCTTGTTTTTTCATTGCTACATAAACATCTTTTCCACTATTTTTTAAAGCATTATAAATTTCTGCAGTTTCATATACTCCTCCACCAGGAGTATTTACAGATAATAAAATTGCTTTTTACATTTGGATCTGCTGAGGCAACTTTAATTTGATTTATTATTGATCCTCTTGAATATGTATTAGTCATTTCTGAACCAATTTCACCTTCAACAGAAATTTTCTGAATAACTTCGCTTCCGCTACCTTCTTTTAATGTTAATTTATGAACTGTCTGATTCATTAGAAAAATCTGCTAGATATCCATCAGATGCATCTTTTTTTCTGATTTTTTTGATCCTACTGTTCCACCTATTAGTGAAACAATTACCAACACTACTACAATCACAGCTGAAATTAACCTTTTATTTTTTTAAATTTCATATTAATTTTTCTCCTAAGATTTCATTTAAGTTATAGTATTTTATACTTTATTCACCATAGCTTTTTGAAACGAATCTATTATATCGCTTCATAAACGCTAATTCCGCCGTACCTGTTTGACCATTTCTGTTTTTAGCTACAATAACTTCAACAGTAGAAACGTCACTAGGTTCTTGAACTTCGTTTTCATCCGCATCTTCACTTCTATAGTAGTCTGAACGATATAAGAATGATACAATATCGGCATCTTGCTCAATACTTCCAGATTCCCTAAGGTCACTCATCATAGGACGTTTATCGTGACGCGATTCAACACTACGTGATAACTGTGATAATGCTATAACTGGACAGTCCAATTCCCTAGCCATTTGTTTTAAACTACGAGAAATCTCAGAAACCTCTTGTTGTCTATTATCTGTTCTCTTACTTCCTTGTAAAAGTTGTAAATAGTCGATAACAACAAGGTCTAAACCATGTTCATTTTTTAGAAGTTTACATTTCGCTTTAACTTCATTAACTTTTATAAATGCACTATCCTCGATAAAAATATTTTTCTGATTTAAGAAATGAACAGCTGTTTCTAGCTTCATCATGTCATCATTATCTAAAGTACCTTTTTTGATTTTTTCAGAGTCTAACATTCCTTCACTGCAAATCATCCTAGATACCAATTGGTCCGCACCCATCTCTAAAGAGAATAAAGCCACTGTTTTTTTCTCACTCTCATCTCTATGGTTCTTACCTGCTACATTTAAGGCAATGTTTAAAGCAAAGGCTGTTTTCCCCATAGAAGGACGAGCTGCTAAAATTACTAGGTCACCTTTTCCTAATCCAACAATTTGGTCTAATGTACTAAACCCTGTTGGTATAGCGATATTTTTACCCTCTCCAGACATACGTGCTACTATTTCTTGGAATACTTCACCAGTTATATCTTTCATATTTTTGAACTGTGAAGTTTTTGCTCGTTCCATAGCTCTTTCCACTTGGTCGAATAAAGTAGCAGTTAATGAATCGATATCAGCATTCCCTTGATTCATCTCCTCAGTACTGCTTAATAAAACTGAACGAATTTCACGATATATAGAATATCGTTTCACTAAGTTCGCATAATGCATTATATTACGTGTACTTGGCGTAATATCATAAAGCTCCACTATATATAATGAGGCATCCATAGATTTGAATGCCCCACTATTATTAATTTCTTCAAATATTGTAGTGGTATCAGGTATTATTTCCGCTTCATCTAAACGTAAAATAGCATTATAAATATCCTTGTTTTTTTCATCATAAAAGTCTTCTACATCTACTGCAGCTTTTAACTTCTACTAATTTTTTTCTGGCTCTTGCATAAGAGCCCCAAGCAGAGATTGCTCTGCTAAAAATAACAGAATCTATATGATATTTCATTCTTCCACCTACATAATTATTATTGTTCCACTACATGAACTTTAATAGTTCCTTCTACTTGACTGTGTAATTTAATTTTTACATTTGTGTATCCTAAAGCTTGGATTCCATGTGGTAAATCAATTTTTTTCTTATCCACTTTAAGATCATGTTGTTTTTTAAGTTCTTCAACAATTTGTTTTGAAGATACTGATCCAAATAATCTTCCACCTTCTCCAGCTTTTAACAGCAATTTTAACTTCAACATCTTCTAATTGTTTTTGCTAATAATTTAGCTTGAACTAACTCTTCTTGTTTATCTTTTTTTCAACACGTTTTTGTTGTCCTTTTAATGTAGCCATATTAGCATTAGTTGCTTGAACTGCTTTTTTATTCGTAATTAAGAATTTTGCATATCCGTCAGCAATTTCCTTAACGTCTCCTTTTTTACCTTTACCTTTTTACATCTTCTAAAAAAATATAACTTTCATTACCCTATCTCCTTTAAATAAAATTCACTTTTAAATTTATTAAACTACTGTAATAATACGTGATCTATTGCATCATTTAATCTTGACACTGCTGTATCAATGTCAACACCCTCTATTTGAGTAGCAGATTAGCAAGGTGTCCACCTCCGCCAAGCTCTTCCATTACTAACTGAACATTCATATTACCTAATGATCTAGCAGAAATACCTACTCTATTTTTGTCTAAGTATCCAACTGCAAAACTACATTCAATACCTTTTAAAGTAAGTAGTAAATCCGCACTTTGAGCCAACATAACGTTTGTATATGTTTTTTCACTTGGCGCTTTAGCTATTACTATTTCTGGTGTTTTCTGAATAGAATTATTAATAATTTCTACTCTATTCATAAAGTTTTCAATTGGTTCTTTTAAGATAGTTTTTACTTTAGTTGGATCTGCTCCATTACTTCTAAATAAGTCTGCAGCATCAAATGTTCTTGAACCTGTTCTTATAGAGAAGTTTTGAGTATCAACTACTATACCACCTAGCATAATTGTTGCTGCAAGTGGTGTGATTTTTTCAATTTTTGTTTGATATTCAATCAATTCAGCTATTAACTCCGATGATGATGACGCATATGGTTCTATATATGTTAATAGTGGATTTGTTATTATATCTTCACCACGTCTATGGTGGTCAATTATAACTTTTTTTATTTGCTTTTTGATAATATCGCAAGCATCTATAACACGAGAAGCATCTGATGTATCTACAATAATTAATGTTGTTTGAGGTGTCATTAATTCTCAAGCTTCATCACTATTAATAAATACTTTTCGTCAATGTTTCATCAGTGTTTTCAATTTCCAACATAATTTTTTTGAATAGTTTCATCTTTATCACTGTCATTTAAAATTATGTAACAATCTTTTCCTACTATTTTTGAAAATGTATAAATACCTACACAACCTCCAATAGCATCAAAGTCAGGACGTTTATGCCCCATAACTATAACTTTATCACTATCAGAAATAATATCAGCAAGGGCATTTGATATAACTCTTGCCTTAATTCTTGTGCGTTTTTCTTGCGGATTAGTTTTACCTCCATAAAACTTAATCGTTCCATCAACGTCTTTCATAGCAACCTGGTCTCCACCACGCCCTAATGCAAGGTCTAGAGAACTTTTTGCTAATTCACCCAATTCCGGTAAGAAATCTGTTCCCATCCCTACACCAATACTTAGGGTAATTGGTGCATCGAATTCTTCTTTTAAGTTTCTAATTGAATCTAATATCTGGAACTTATCTTTTTCTATCTTTTTAAGATCTTTAACATTTAAAAGACCTATAAATCTATCCTCATCTAATCGTTTTAAATAAATACTATTTTTCTTAGCCCACTCAGTTAGAATTCTAACAACAGTAGCATCAAAGCTACTTGCCACCTCATCATCTAATGAATCATAAACATCTTCATAGTTATCAAGACTTAAGTTTAAAATAATAGGTCTTGTATCACGAAATCTCTGCATTACCACTTTACTTTCAGTAATATCAAAGAAGTAAATATAACCACTATCTTTTTGATAATTAACTTTGTAGTGTTTACCAAAAATTTCAAACTGATTATCAACTGGTGTTTCTACATCAAAGATTTCTTCAATTTCAGGCATAAGTTCTAGTATATTAACACCTTTTATTTCTTCAACTTTTTATATGTTTATAAATAAAATTATTTGCCCATTCTATATTTTTTTATTTTTCGTCTATTACTATAATACCGATAGGGAATTTATTTATTCCTTTTTCAGACGAATCTTTTATTCGATTAGTTAGCTTGCTAACATATTTTTTTCAGTTTGTTCAGCAACTTTTTTTAGAATAATAGTAGATAGGGATTAGTGCAAGAAGTAGCACTAAGAAATATATAGCTAAGCTTTTCTAAACTTAGTAGACCTATTACTATAGCACCTAAAATAACAATTGCTAAAAATAATTAATTCATACTTTCTTTTTGCATTCATCGCTATCTTCCTTTCTTCATGATAATATAACTTTCTCTTAATTTAAATACACTGTCTACAAAACCCAAGCATTTCTAAAATTGGGTTAAATATTATAAACAATATAACTAACATTACTTTTTATACTAGTTTCATTTTCTTTTTAATTCAGCAAAGAAAAATGCTGTAAACAAACCATTAAGTGCAAAGACAAGTCCTAATATTGTATTAGTATTTTTGCAATAATACATACCAAAAAAATTATTAGAACTATCTCCTACTTGTACACCTACTATTAACTCTATAATAACTAAAACTATATAGATGTTCGCAATACGAGAACTTAGAGTAATTCTACTAAACTTAGGAAACGTAGGAATAATAATATATTCTCTTCCTAACATAGATAATGTATATTGAACTAATAGTAAACTGTATAAGAATAACGTAATAAACAATGTTACAGGAAAGTTCTTTTCAACGAATCAATCGTTGATAATAAGACACTTTTATCAATAGTTTGATTAGAAAGTGCACTTTCTTTTTGAATATCATTTACAAATTGATTAATTTGTTCATTTGTAATATTTAAAAATTCCGTTTTTTTACTAATAATGCTGTGTAAATAGCAATCCCTAAAAATAAAAAAATGCAGAAACTGCTGTAACTAGGAATACCTTAGAGTTTCTTGTTACTATAGATTGATATACAATAAATGCCAGTACCATGTGCATAGTAAACCAAAATAACATATATGGATTTGAGAAAAACATCAATATTACAACACCAGATAAAACAAGCGGTAAGTAATATTTCAGCCCTCTAGCTCCTAGTACATATGTTAAAGGAATACCGCTAAAAAAAGCTCCTATTTCCACTATATTAAGGAAAGCACTTAAAACAACTAACGCAATAAAAAGTAAGTGAATAAACAATTATTTTAGTATTACTAGGTTTCTTAAAGAAAAAAATTTATTCTCTAATAATTTCTCTAATTCTTTTTAGACTTTCTGAAATGTTATTATTCAATTTAACACTCCTTTTTCGTTTTTTTATAGAGAACCTCCGTTCTATATCCTATTAATTATACCAAATTTTAATACTTTTTTTAAAGGAAAATAAAATTTAATATTTCACTATTAACCTATCAATTTAAAAACAATTTTTTTGAATTTTTATTCATTATTTTTCCCCTTCATTTTTCGAAAAAGTCATAAAATTTGAAAAATCTTTATTAAATTACTATATTTTTTTATTTTTATATTGACAAAATCTAAACTTCAACTTATCATATATAACATAGGAGAAATACGTATACAATTATAGTATTCTTATAAAGTATGTTTTTATTAAGGAAAGGAGAAATTTTATGAAAAAGACATATTATAACTATTGTTACTGTTAGTATAATTGTCCTTACATTTGCTCTTGGTGGTTTATATTATTTAACAAAAAGATGATGAAAGCTCTTCTAACTCAAATACTTCATCAACAAATAATACATCCGAAACAAAAAAAGACAATAATAATTCAAACAGTTCTAATAATCAAAGTAACTCTAAAAATTCTGACAGCAAAGAAAACTCAGAATCACAAAAAGGTAAAACTCCAGAAACTGTTAGCGAACCTACTGTTATAAACGGTATAGTACTAGCTAATAAAAAACACCCTTTACCTAAAAATTATAACCCTGGTGAAGATCCAACAGCGAGAAAAAATGTTAATAAACTGATTAAAGATGCTCAAAGTGCTGGAATGGATATTACAAATCAAGTATCAGGATTTAGATCTTATGAGACACAAGTTGGCTTATATAATAACTATGTATCTGCACACGGAAAAGCAGAAGCGGATAGATTCTCAGCTCGTCCTGGATATAGTGAACACCAAACAGGTTTAGTATTCGACCTTATCGATAGTGATGGTCAGCTGCTAGGTTCTGAAGGGACAAGTGAACGTAGTAAAAAGGCTGCTCAATGGCTTGCTAATAACGCACATAAATATGGATTTATCGTTAGATATAAACCAGAATTCGTAGAAAAAACTGGTTACATGGAAGAAAGCTGGCATATTAGATATGTTGGTCAAGATGTTGCAAAAATACTTTATGAAAAAAATATTCCACTTGAGGAGTACCTAAATGCTCCAGGTGGAGACTACGCAGAATAATAATAAAAGGAGAAATTTATGAATAATCAAAACCCAAATAATAACAGGAATTATAATTCTCAGAATAATAATCCTAATTACAATAATGATCAATATAACAACTACCCAAATGACCAATATAATCAATATAACGAGCAATACAATAACCCTGATTATAACGGTCAATATAATAATCCTGGTTACACTGGTCAACATTATGATAACCAAAATACTCAATACAACAATACGGTTAACGACCAACAATACTACAATCAACAAAAACAACCAACAGTATAATGTACCACCGGTAAATCCTAACTATAACAATTATAATGACAACAATAGTTATAACGAAGAACCTAAAAAAATGAAAAAGAAAAAGAGTCCTATTCCAATAATTATTACAGCTATAGTAACTTTCTTAGTTCTAGTTGTAGCTCTGTACTTCGGATATAATAAGTTTATGAAAAAAAGAAAAATGTTGTAGATGTTTCAGCTTATGAAATTAATTTTCGTAACTTATGGTACAAATGGAGAAGGAAAACCAGAAGTAGATATTAAAAAAATCCCAGAAGTAGCTAACACATCTACTGAAATTTCTAACTTCTTATCAAAAACCTGATATTTCTTATGATAAGAAAGAAAACTTAAAAAAATGGTGATAAAGTAGAAGTTACTATTACTTTAAATCATAATACAGCACAAAAATTAAAATTAGATACAAAAGGTGAATTCAAACGTACATTCACTGTAAATGGTCTAAATGAGAAAGAAAAAGAGAAAGAAAAAGAAAAAGAAACTATTATAGTTAAAGATAACTCTTCTAGCTCATCATCTTCGTCTAATTCTAATCGTACATACTTCAGCAATAGAGCTGCTAGAATATATGTAGACGCTGGCGTTAACTTAAGAAGTTCTTCAAACGATTCAAGTTCTGTATTATCAACAGCTAAAAAAAGGTGATACAGTTTATGTTGATTTCACTGAAAGAAACTCTAGTGGTGAAACTTGGGCATTTGTAACATATAATGGAAAACAAGGTTGGATGAGAGCCGATCTTATTGGACACTAAAAATAAAAAAGGACCTGACTAAAAAGTCAGATCTTTTTTTTATTTATCTTTTACTCTAAGCTTAACCATAAGCATACTTAATAATGTAATACCTATAACTATTAAGAATATTGCTTTACTTTGGTCAAAACCGAATAAACCATTAGCTACATGTTTAGCTATCCAAACATATACATAGTCACCATAGAAAATCCCTAGTGCAAAGAATGCTTGGTATATTCCCATACTTACATTTCGATACTCTCTATCAAAATATTGCATAGCAAGAGAGATAAGCACGTTATATGCTCCACCATAACCTAAACCATTTAAAATATAACTAAAGTAAATTATATATGGATTATTTACATATAGAGCTATAATGTAGAATGCTAACGCACAACCAAACATAAATAGTAATGTTTTTTGTAGCCCCCATTTTCTTGTGAAATATACCCCTACTAAAACACCCGCTATTAGCTGCGGAATAGCAAACACAGCATCCATATAAGCAAGCATAAGAGGACTCATTCCTAATGAAGTTTTTCCGTATGCTATCATATTAGCTCCACTTGTCGCAAACTTCACAAATGAAAGTAATAAAGCCATTATACAGACATAGATAAAACTTCCATGTTTTAATACTACTTTAACTTTATCGAATGAAAAACCACTGTTAACTGGACGATAGTCTTTCATCATAAATGTTAAAATAAATGTTGCAACAGCCAATATACCTGATACTATCCACATATAATTAAAATGTTTATATTCATTTATAGTAAAGATATATTGTATTGGTGCTGCGATAAATTCAGCAAGAAGCGGCGCTACTGATAAAATAGATACTGATAACGCAGCTTTTTCTTTAGAGAAAGTTTCCGAAAATATAACATTAAACAATGCTAACATTGTCGCACTTATACCTAAAGATAACGATGATAAATATAAAGTAGTATAACTACCATTAAAAAGCTACTAAAAAAACGAAGTTACAATTAGTAAAAACAGTGATATTTGAACGAATATTTTTACGTCGTCTAAATATATCACTCGCTATAAACATAGGTAATCTTACTATTAAACTCATTAACCCATATCCTGCAGCTATTTGAGAAGCTAAAAGAGGTGTTAATGATAATCCTCCATTTTCTACTGGAGTTATGGCGTAGAGCTTTCTATACGCCCTAATAATACTAATTGCTGACCAAAATAATACCAATATCCAAAAATATAATTATTTGATCCTTCTTCAATTCAAATTTTTTTCGTTAAGTAATAAACTAATACCAAAATAAGTACTATCATTATTAGTGAAAAATAAAATTTTTTTGTTTTTAACCATCTCCTAACTATTTTTTTAACTTATAAATTATACCACAAAACAGAAAAAAATACGTACAGTAAATACATCATATTCTTTTTCTATGATTTAGCTAATGTTAAAAAGCAAATTTCCGCATCAGGGAATCTTTCCTTTAACACTTCAGCACAACTTATTAATGTATTACCACTCGTTATTACATCATCTATTATCAATATTCTCTTAGGATATTTTTTTCAAAATTTAGATTATCTATTATTCTAAACTTATGCTTTTCACGTTTTTTTATGAAGTTTTGATTGTTTTTTTCTCGATAGTCACATTGCATGGTATCAGTGTATTTCACATTACAAACATTGCATAACTGTGCTATATGGTCAAAAACCTCTAGTGTATTTCCTCGTATTATTTATCGGTACTATTGTAACAAGATTAAACTTATATTTTTTTAAAAAAACAAGCTAAAAAGCTCTCTAAATCTTTCCGCTTTATGAATAGCCCCAGAGTATTTAATATTATATATAGTCTCCTTTAAAAAAATTCATAATCACCAAAAATAATACAGGGTATATCCTACTACTTCAGTTATATTTATGTCAATATTATATTTGCATTCTTCACATAAAACTAAACTATTCTTTTTAGAAAACACATTATTAAAACTAAGTTTTTCTACTATCTCTTTCTTACAATATATACACTTCATACTTACTCCTTATTTAGCTTTCTGTAGCTAGCTAAATTATTCATATACTCTATTTCTTTTTATTGCATGTTTTATATTCTTAGTTATTTCGTCACTAAAATAAATTATCTCTCCCGTATTATCATACTCTTTTTCTCCCTACTCTTCCTGCAATTTGTATTAACGATTCTTTTTGTAAAATTTTTTTATGCCCAGCATCGAAGACCATAACATCTAAATTATCAAAGGTTACACCTCTTTCTAATATTGTTGTCGTTATTAGTATATCAATTTTAAAATTATAAAACCTTTGAATTTTTCTCGGATCTGTCTTTATCTTCACTATAAACAAAATCTATTTTTAATACTTTCTGGAATATACTTTTTCCAAGTAGTTCTTTAGACTTTGACACATGGCTATTATTGGAACAAATATTAGTAATCGACGCCTTTTTATTTAGAATTTGCGAGATATATTTATTTATTATTTCTGATTTTTTTCCTCAAAAATTAATACTTTTTTTATTTACTTTTTCTTATTCTCGGTACAGGTAATAAGTAACCATGATATCTAATCAGGGATTTTTTTATTATTTCATCCACGTAACTTTTTAATTTTTTTGATGGTGTTGCTGATAAAAAAATACTAAAACACCTTCTTCTACTAAGCTTGATAAAGCACCCTCTTCTAAACACTCGTCACCTGAATATGGGAAGGCATCTACTTCATCAATAATTACAATATCAAAATATCCATAATATTTTATTAACTGATGCGTTGTCATAATATAAAAAAATTTGAATCAACAAAACTTTTTTTCATCACCATGCAAGACGTTAATATCTAAACCTTTAAAATCTTTAGAAAATCTAGTGTATAATTCTTTTACTACATCTTTTCTAGGAATAGCCATACATATACGTTTATTAGACATAACGGAGTCATAAACTAACTCATAAACTATCTCTGTCTTACCTGCTCCACAAACAGCCCAAACTAAAGTATTATTATTGTTTCTAGTATTAATTACTAATTGTTTACTTGCTTCACTCTGCAGATCACTAAGCTTAGTACTTGGTTTTTATTATATTTTTTTCTTATTTATAACCGGAATATTAATCTGAAACATAGGTGCAAAATTATCTACACGGCCAAATTCTAAACACCTAATGCAATAAACTATCTTAACATCTTCATTTTTTTATAACTATAAAATAAATTTTGATTAGTATTCCCGCATCTAATACAATGATATTGTTTCTTTCTATTTTCTACACCTAATAGCTTTTTTTAACATGAGGACAAGAATCTAAATAATGTATTTTTAATTTTTTTAAGTTTAATAAGTCAGAAATAGAAAAAAAGTAGCCCATTATACTTTTTAAAAATTCTAAATCAGAATAATTTAAAGTACAGACTACTCCTGACGTTATATCATTGTATATTTCTTCAAAAATCTTTATTTCTTTTTCCCAAATTTCAAATAATCATTATATATATTTTTGTAATAATTTATCTTTTTTTATTTTTCAGTAATATTGCAATAATGCACGCAATATAAAAGCCTCAATAAATTCACAATATTTTTTTTTCAAAAACATAATTTACTCCCTAAAACTTTCAGTTTAATTTCTCATTCCCTCTTACTAAAAAAATCACAAATGAACATTATAATGCTAATACCATTACCTTTGATTTTCCACTTAAAAAAATATTTACAAAGCCAAAAATATATTTTTTAAATATTAACTTTTTATGTTTTTACAGTTACTAGCTTTTTTTCAAATATTATTATAACTAATATATAAAATAAGGAGAAATCTGAACTCATTTAATTTCGTTCAATTATATCGATTTTTTTCTGAGATAATTTTATCTTCTTCAAAATGACCAATTCCATCTTCAACAACAAATGTACAAACCAATTCAAATCCTGTTCTTTTACGATCGTCATAATAACTTCCATTTATTAAATAGACTCCATCAATAAAAGAACCTTTTGGTAAACTTAATAGTTTTGCTTTGAAAATATCGACATGCTCTGTCGGATAAGAATATGTAAGACTTGGATTAACTCTAGAAAAATTACAACCGATACTAAGTCTCACCCCTTTATTCTTCATTAAATTTTTCAGGGTAATATTATAAAAAGCCCGCTGCTTCAAAAATCTCCATTATCACGATTTTTAACTGCCTGTGAAATAATTGCAGCACAGACTTTCTCTCTAGAATCTAATTCAAACTTACAATAAAAATCAAACGTCACTTGTTCATTAAACAATTCATTAATTTTATTCGCTATATCCTTTTTTTATTTTATCTTCCTCTAGTTTATATCCTGGTCTTTTTTTATAAACATCTAGTAAAAAAATTAAACTCATTACGTTTAACAATATCAAATAACTCTCTTTCTTTGACATTAAGTAAAGGTTCAATTTTTGATGAAAGATCAAAATACAAATCCGCTCCGTGTTCTTCGCTAGGTTCCCTGTATATCTGCCTGCGTATTTTCATTTAAAACATAACCATCAGAAAAATTTTTCTGTATAATTTAACTTAACTCGAGTTCCATAGTATGCTTCAATTTCTTTTGTTGTGTCAACCACTTTTTAAATTACCTTTGAGACCTAATGATTTAAATTCTTCTGCTAAGCGATAATCTTTAGATTGTCGTTGTCCACAAGAAGTCAATATTATTAAACTTATAACAAAAAGTTACTACTATAATTATATATTTTTCCCTTTCATAGTACGATTACCCTCTACTTTACTCCAATATATTCTATAATATTCTTCAGAGTGATTAATTTCATTTTTTTAAATAAGTATTAAATGTTATATCTGTATATAAATGAAAAAAAGCAATTAATCTACAATAATCATATGAATCATTTAATTGTATTTTAAATATAGATAAAAAAATCCAATACTACTATTAATACAGCAATAATAAAAGCATTCTATAAAAAAATAATGCATAACATTATTTTTATAATAATCTTTGAGTATCATCTCAGATAATTCTTCTTTTTAATATTTGTAATAATCTATAATTCCTTACAATATTGTCTTTATTTTTCATTTTAACAAAAAAATATATTTACAAAGCAAATAAATATATTTTTTTCAAAAATCCACTATTTACATTTTTTTACAGTTGCTAACGTTATCAAATAATGTTATAATAAATGTATAAAATAAGGGAAACCCTATAAAGTAGATTGTCTACTTTTATGAAAGGAGTGCTTTAAAATGTTAAGATATCAAGTACGAGGAGAAAAATTTAGAAATCACTCAACCAATTAGAGAATATGTTGAAAACAAAGTTTCTAAATTAGAAAAAAATACTTTGCTGACAGTTTAGAAGCAAACGTTTACGCTAATGCTAAAGTATACAAAAAAATAATAAGAAAAAAATTGAAATCACAGTGCCTTTTAAAGGTGTTACACTTCGTGCAGAAGAAACTAACGAAGACTTGTATGTCGCAGTAGATTTAGCTGTTGACAAACTAGAACGACAAATGAGAAAAACACAAAACAAAAAAATCAATAGAAAAGGTCGAGAAAAAGGATTTGTTAACGAAAAATCTTCTTACTAGCGAATTAGAAGATGTAGAAGAACCATCAGTAAATCTTGGAAAAGTTAAACAACTTAAAGTTGAAGTTATGACAAGAGAAGAAGCTGTTTTTCCAAATGGAACTTTTAGGTCACGATTTCTTTGCATTTTTTAGATGACAAAACTGGAGAAGTTTCTATAGTTTATAAACGCCGTGACACAGGCTATGGAGTTCTAGAAATTTCTAAATAATTTTTAAAAGCTTGAACTTTGCAACCACATTCCGGATGTGGTTGCTTTTTTCTATAACTTTATATTTTTCTAGGAAATATTATAAAATATAAGTAGATATAATAAATTTTTCGGAGGTTCTTATGACAAAAAAAGTTGCTTTATTTATTGAAAATGGTAGTGAAGAATTGAATTTATAGCTCCGCTAGACATTATGCGTCGCGCTAATCTAGAGGTTGATCTTATCTCTGCAAATAATGAAGATTTTATAACAAGTTCACATAATATAAAAAAATACTCGCAGATAAAAAAATAGAAGAAGTAAATAATATTTTTGGACTACGATGCAATAGTCATACCCGGCGGAATGCCAGGAAGTACTTTACTTCGTGATAATAAAAAAATTATTGAATTTTATCAAACAATGTATAATTCTGGAAAAATTAGTTGTCGCTATTTGCGCCGCTCCTATAGTGCTTAGCGTTGCTGGAATAACAGACGACAAAGAAGTGACGTCTTACCCTAGTTTTGATAAAGAAATTAATTATAAAAATTACAACTCTGAAAAAAAGCTGTTGTTATAGATAAAAAAACGTAATTACTGCGCAGGGACCAGCTGTAGCTATATTATTCGGATATGAAATAGTTAACTACTTATTACAAGACAATACTGCAGAAGACGTTAAAAAAGCTATGTTAGTTCCAGTATTAAAAAATAATCTTTAATTACAGACCACTCTAAAAAAACCACTAAGTAAAACTAGATTTACTTAGTGGTTTCTTGTTATATTATTTAGTTAATTCTTCTAATTCTTTCATAGCCGCTAAAACTACTTCTGGAGTACATACATCAACAGCTAGTTTGAATGATTCTTTATCACTTGCTGCATATTCAGCAATTTTTTGCATCTTAGCATCAACATCTTCTACAACATTTACACATGCTAAGTTATAAGCAAGGTTGTTTTCTTTATAGAATGGAACTAATTTTTCCACTTCATCTTTTTTACCTTCTGCTAATAATTGTACTAAAATACCATAAGAAACTTTTGTTCCGTGTAATACGCTGTGAGTTTCTTCAACTAATGTCATACCATTATGCACAGCATGCGCTCCTGCCATACGTCCGTAGTGAACTGCAAAACATCCTACACACCCTGAAATTGCAAATACAGTATCTACAGCATTTTTAAAACTTTCTGTCACTTCTTTTTTATCTAAAGCTTCTAAAGCTCCATTAGCATCTCGTAATAAAACGTCACGAGTAATTTTCGCTGCTTCTAACCCCATTCTTACTAACGGATCATTATATTTATTATTTCTTTCTACTAGTACTACTGCTTCATACCATTTAGCAAGTGTATCACCAATACCAGCTACAAAGTATTCTTTTGGAGATTCTAATAATAAATCTAAATCTACTACACACGCATATGCTGTACGTTTGAAATATGCTACCTCTCTAAATGTTTTATCTGGATGGTAAACAGCAGCCACTGGTGCATATGGTGCACAAGTTGCGATTACTGTAGGTACAGTCATATATTCTTTATTTAATACACTAGCTACACCTTTAGCCGTATCAATAACACGACCTCCACCTACTCCAAGTACTACATCAACATCTTGGCCATATTCTTCTGCAATACGTTGCATATCCTCATATGATGATGTTCCATCATACTTCGCTACTCTAAATTCTCTATTACCTTTATAAAACTTTTTAAATGCAGCATATGATTTTTCTCCAGTAACAATTAAAGGAGTTTTAAAACCTTCTAACCTGCTATCAAGCGCCGATAACGCTCCACTTCCTGAAATATATTCACTAACCCCTGGTCTTGATACATTTGCTAATTCAAACATTTAACATCGCTCCTTTATTGTTGAAAATTTTTTAACTAATTACGATTATAACATTTCCGACAATTAAAATCAATAGTTAGTTAAAAATAAATTTATTTTTCTGACAATTTAATGTTATAAAAAAATAATTGCTAGTTATACATAGCAATATCGTCATACTAGCAATTATTTTTATTAACTTTATCTAGGATAAAAAAATAGTACCTTCTCTTTTAGTTTCACCTTTTGTGATTGATTCTACTATAGTACTAGCTTTTTTTCTAAAGCAACTATTTGCCCATCTAACTTCTCTATTAGTATTTTTTTCTTCCCTTATATGGACTATATAAACTTGCTTCGATACTTTCTATTCTTAAGTAGTAGTTCATATCAAAGTTATTTTTCTTTTAACATATTTTTTTATTTGTTCTAGGTTATCTTCATTATAATCAACATATTCAAAAAGTTTTTCTATTAAGTAATCTATCAGCCAAATCAGCGACTATTTTTATCGTCTTTTTTCTTGGATTAAAAGTACAACAGTACAATAATGAATTTTTCATCTAATCTAAAGTATTCTTCTACAGTCACTTCTGATTTTTTTCTAAAAAAACGGAACTAAAACTTTTATATCAGAAAAAGTATTCTTTATTTACTTTTAAAAGATATCATTTAATCTTTTAAATAATTGGATAAATACCGTTTCATAGCTTCTAGCTACAGGATGATAGTACACTTGCCAATACATTTGGTAACGAGCCATAATATAATCTTCTACACTATGAATACCTGTATACTTAACAACTAGTTGCTTTTTGTCATCATCAATTTTTCTAACACGCATAGTTCTCAAAATTCTCTCGAGATCAAATTGACCGTAACTTGTCGCTGTAAAATATGAATCACGCAATAAATAATCCATTCTATCTGCATCTAATTGCCCAGATACAATTTGATTTAATATATCATTTTTATGAGTGTGTTGAATAATCGCAACTATATCATGTGGTAAATTTTTAGAAACTTTACTTAGAACTGCATTAAGTTCTGTATTACCTAAAATTATCTTTACAGTATAATCTTCATGACTATGATTTGTTACATGTTCAAATGCATGAGAAAAAGGTCCATGACCTACATCATGCAGTAATCCGGCAAGCATTACAGAAACTTTATCATACTCACTTAACTCGTTACTAAGCGACTTAATTTCTGTAACCATTCTTCGAACTATTTCATACACTCCTAAAGAATGTGAAAAACGTGAGTGTTCTGCTGTTGGATATACCTGAAAATCTCCACCTAATTGTCGAATACGTCTTAATCTTTGAAATTCTTTACTATCTATACATTGCCATACTACTTCATAATTAATATGAATATAACTATGTACTGGATCTTTTTAAAACTTTTTGTTTCATCTAATTTTCTAAATTCCATCTTTTTTTCCTCTATATAAAATATGTTAAATGTTTACTCTTTCCCTTTTTATTATATCAGAGGCAAAAAGACAAGCCTAAGCTCATCTTTTTTCGTTATTAATCTTATTTTTTTCGTCTACAACGTATGGTAAAAAGTGCCATGTGTCTAGCTCTTTTAATTGCTGTAGTTAACATTCTTTGATACTTAGCTGAAGTACCAGTTACACGACGTGGTAAGATTTTTTTCCACGTTCTGAAATGAATTTTTTTAAGTAATTCTACGTCTTTGTAATCGATAGTTTCGATGTTATTTTTTTAGTGAAATAACATACTTTTTTTACGACGACGCATGTTGTTACGACGATTGTTATTTACTGCCATTGTGCATGTCCTCCTATGTAATTTTTAGTCTTCTTTAAACGGATTTACTACATCCTGCATGAAGTCATCATCTAAGTTACTTGGGAAGTTTTTCCCCAAAAATCAGAGAATGATGAACTGTCATTAATAAAATCTTGCATAGCTGAATTAGCTTGCCCTTGGTTTTGATTAGTATTGTTATAATAATTTTGATTATTATTAAACGAAGGTTGTGATTGAGGTTGATTAAAACTCATAGAGTCAAAACCGTTGTTTTGTCTATTTGAACTAGATTTAGATTCAAGGAATTGAATTCTGTCAGCTACTACTTCAGTAACATAAACAGTGTTACCATCTTTACCTTGATAATTTCTAGTTTGAATTCTACCTTCTACACCGATTAAACTACCACGCCCTAAAAAAAACGAGCCATGTTTTTCTGCTTGTTTTCTAAAAAGCAACGCAGCTTATAAAAATCAGCTTGTCTTTGACCGCTTTTGGTCAGCAAATGTTCTATTTACAGCAATTGTAAAATAAACCATCGGTATATTCGAACTAGAATATCTTAGTTCTGGATCTTTTGTTAATCTTCCTACTAATACTACGTTATTAATCATAGTAAGCCACCCCTTATTTTTCTAATCTAACTACCATGTGACGGATGATATCATCGCTAATTTTTGCTAAACGATCGAATTCTTTTGTAGACGCATCTGTTTCTGAAGTTAATTCTACTACATAGTAGTAAGCATCGCTGAAGTCTTCGATTTCATAAGCTAGGCGTTTTTTACCTAAATCTTTAACTTCTACTGCTTCTGCACCTTCTGAAAGAATATTTACGAATCTTTCAACCACAGCTTTTTTAGCTTCTTCTTCAATACGTGGTTGAACAGCAAACATTACTTCATATTTTTCTCATGTGTGTTACCTCCTTTTGGTCTTTGCGACTCTCTATTTTTTTCAAGAGAGTAAGGAGTAATAAAATTACTCTAGCGAATATTATATCAAGTATAGAGATAAAAATCAATAGATATCTCTGATTTTATGATTATTTTTCAAAATACTTTTCTTATAATATTATCACTAACCAAACATACTGAAAAACGTAAACTATATCCTTAAAAACAAGTACTTAACCTACAATAAATTAACTATATAATAGAGAAAGTTATATTGATACTACTAATAATAAAGACAGTATTTTTATATTTTTTTCTTAATATGATCTATACAATTATTATATCTAAATTAAAAATTAAATCGCTCTAAAATTTAACATATAATTTTTTTCAATATAAATGTTAAATTTATATAATACAATAAAAAAATCAACAACAAAAATGTAGATTCATTAATTTTTGAAAAATTATTCCATTAATGAAATGTTCATTTATATTATTTTTTTGTATGTTAAAAAGTATTATTTACAATTAATTTATGCGAACTCGTAATCCCTTACTTTTATTTTTTTCAAAAATTGTTTTTACCTTAGATATTAGCTATACAAAGCTTTTTATTATTCTATTAAAAAAATATATTATAAAATGATAACTAATAGAAATTATCATTTACAAAAAAAATTAATTCTAACCTAGTTTTTATTATTTATACAAATATAATTAAGGTAATTAACCTATTTCATCTGTTATACAATTACATGTATTATAACAGACAGAAAATCATTAACAAATATTTTAGTGTTAACTTTTGTAGGTTTTTGAACTGTATATCTAAAAAAACTTCATTGCCTATACAAATAAAAAAATACAGCTGTCTTTTTCTTTTTTTAATTTTATAAATTTTTCATTAATTTTCTATGCTTCGGTTTTTCATTTTTAATATTACTTTTTTTCCTATGTTACACTATCTGTAAAATGGTAGTCGACACCAAATAAAAAAACTAAAGTTTCAACTTTAATCTTAAAAAAATTATCTAAATTTTCTAGATAGTTTTTTTACAAATAACAAACATAATAAAATTATAAAGAAAATTTCGGGAGGAATTTATTATGGCGAAAGAAAAAGTTACAACTGTTGATCCAGTTGAAGAAGTAAACAATCTTGTTAGTAAAGCATTAGTGGCTTTAGAGAAATTTAAAGAAATTGAGTGTCAAGAAAAAAATCGATAAAATCGTTCATGCAGCTGCAGTTGCAGCATTAGATCAGCATGGACCTCTTGCAATCGTCGCTTTCGAAGAAACAGGTCGTGGTTTAGTAGAAGATAAAGCAATTAAAAACTTATTTGCTTCTGAATACATTACAAACAACTTACGCGGACTAAAAACAGTAGGTATTGTTGATAAAGATGAATCAGATGGTTTAACTACAATTGCAGAACCTGTTGGTGTTGTTTGTGGTATCGTACCAACAACTAACCCTACATCTACTACAGTATTTAAATCATTAATCTGCTTAAAAACTCGTAACCCAATTATCTTCAGCTTCCACCCTGCTGCAAATGAATGTTCTAAACAAGCGACTCGTATAGTTCGTGATGCAGCTATTAAAGCTGGTGCTCCTGAAGGATGTATCCAATTCATCGAACAACCATCATTAGATGCAACAAACGCATTAATGAAACATGATGGAGTAGCTACAATTCTTGCTACTGGTGGTAGCGCAATGGTTAAAGCAGCTTACTCTTGCGGAAAACCTGCTTTAGGTGTTGGTCCTGGTAACGTACCTGCTTATGTACACAAAGATGCTAAATTAAAACAAGCAGTTAACGACATCGTATTAAGTAAATCATTCGATAACGGTATGATTTGTGCCAGTGAACAAGCAGCTATCGTTGATACTGAACACTACAAAGAGTTCATTGAATTAATGAAAAAACACCATGTATACTTCGTTAACAAAGAAGAAAAAGCTAAACTTGAAGAATTAGTATTTGGAGCAAAAGCTAACTCTAAAAACTGTGCTGGAGCAAAATTAAATGCACAAGTAGTTGGTAAATCTGCAGAACACATTGCTGAATTAGCAGGATTCGAAGTTCCTAAAGGAACAATTATCTTAGTCGCTGAAGTTAAAGAAGTAGGAGAAAATGAACCTCTTACTCGTGAAAAATTATCTCCAATATTAGCAGTAATTAAATCTATTAGCACTGAAGATGGAATTGAAAAATCTCGTCAAATGGTTGAATTAAATGGTTTAGGACATAGTGCTGCTGTACATACTCAAGACGAAGAGGTTGCTGAACAATTTGGTAAAGTAGTTCCTGCTTGCCGTATCTTATGGAACTCTCCATCTTCATTCGGTGGTATCGGGGATATCTACAACGCACTTATCCCATCACTAACTCTTGGATGTGGTAGCTACGGAGGAAACTCAGTATCTGGAAACATTGGAGCTGTGAACTTACTTAACTACAAAATTATTGGGCGCAGAAACAACAACTTACAATGGTACAAAATTCCCCCAAAAGTATACTTTGAACCAAACGCAATCAGATACTTAAGCGAAATGGAGGGTTTAGAGAGAGTGATGATCGTAACTGATGAATCTATGGTTAAACTTGGATTCGCTCAACGCATCATTGACCAATTAAATCGTCGTAAAAAAATAAAGTAGCTTACGAAGTATTCGCTGGAGTAGAACCAAACCCAGATATCACAACAGTTCGTCGTGGATTAGAAATTATGAATTCATTCAAACCTAATGCTATCGTATCTCTAGGTGGTGGATCAGCAATCGACGCAGGTAAAATCATGTGGTTATTCTACGAAAGACCAGATGCAGACTTCAAAGAATTAATTCAAAAAAATTCTCAGATATCAGAAAAACGTACTGTAAAAATACCCTCACTTAGGAAACAAAGCTAAATTTATCGCTGTCGCTACAACTTCTGGTACAGGTAGTGAGGTTACACCATTCGCAGTTATCTCTGATAAAGAACATGATAAAAAAATATCCACTAGCTGACTATGCTTTTAACACCAAACGTTGCTATCGTTGACCCTAACTTAGTAATGACAGTACCAGCTAGACCAACTGTCGCTACTGGTATGGACGTGTTAACTCACGCTACTGAAGCATACACTTCTATCTTAGCAAATGACTACACAGATGGTATCGCACTTCAAGCAATTAAGATTGTATTTGAAAACTTAGAAAAATCTGTTAAAGAATTCGATAGAGATGCTCGTGAGAAAATGCATAACGCGTCTTGCTTAGCTGGTATGGCATTCCTAACGCATTCTTAGGTATCTGTCACTCAATGGCACACAAAATTGGTGGTAAATTCCACACAATTCACGGTGAAACAAACGCTACATTACTTCCATACGTAATCAAATACAACGGTACACAACCAGGTAAATTATCAATCTGGCCTAAATACGAACACTACAAAGGAGCAGAAAAATTCCAAGATATCGCTCGTATGTTAGGACTTAAAGCTGATACTCCTGAAGAAGCAGTAGATTCTTACGCACAAGCAGTATTCGAACTTGGTAAACGTGTAGGAACTCCAATGAGCTTCAAAGATCACGGTGTAGATTACGATAAATTCAAAGACGCACTAAAAACTCTTTCATTAGATGCATACGAAGATCAATGTACACCAGCTAACCCTCGTCTAGCTCTTCTTAAAGACTTAGAAGGAATCATGGAAGCTGCATGGCATGGATTTGACAAGAAAAAATACGAAGAAAATAAATAATATTTGAAGATTTATCATTAATATTTGCTGTTTACTTCTTAACCCCCATCCTAACTCAAGGATGGGGGTTCTCGTTTATATTCTATCTCTTGTAAAAATACTCGTACATATCTTCTCTAAGAGGTGTTTGTATTTTTATAATAAAATTGGATTACAGTATCTCCACTTCTCTCTCTATGAACTAACTTCGGTTCACTTACAGTTTTCATTTCACCCTAAAAAGTAGAAAAATCCTTGCTCCATCTTTTATCTTCTTTATTCTTTTCTCATAAATAAATAGATCTTTGTATCATCATTATAAAAAGTACTCACACTCTTTAGATTCTAAATTGCGTCTAGGCTTAGACATTGATGTAAAACCATTATCCGGTAAAAAAACCATGTGTATAATCTCTATTAAATGAATTTTTCATCAATATCATAATTTATAAATACTGGCAGAGTTTTCGTTCTCTCATCATATTTATAACCACCTATCGCAAGCGGAACGTAGTTTATTCCCCATGAGAATAACTTACAAATATCTTCAAAGCTATATTTTTTTCATATAAAAACAAAAATTAGTATCTCTATATAGACGGTCTTTATAATACTTATTGTATCTATAGATTCCATACTCAACTAATTCAGTTAACAATTCTCTGAAAGCATCAGACTGCTGTTCCTTATCAAATTCGCTTGATATTTTTTTAGTGTATTACTATTCTCATCTAAAAAAATATACAATCACTGAATTTCTTTTTAGTAACACTACTAGTTACAAAAATTATTCGTTAATATTTTTTTACTAACTTCTAGTTCATAATCAGCTATAAACTTATTGTATTCAGCCAACATAATATCTTTGAACTGCTGTTCAATATTTTTTTCGCATCACCTTTAAGAAGTAACTTTAGAATTTGTAACTCTTCTATCTTTTTTTACTAAGAATTAAATTAGTGGATACAAAGTTTAACATATTTTCTGCAGTTATTGATAATTGACCTTTATATTTAAATTGACGTTCCTTCTTAGTAAGGAAAGTATAATAGCTTCCTGCTACTTCAAAGATTTTCTTAATATCTAATGCATCATAATTTTCAAAATCATAATATGTTGGAATTCTTCCTAATTTATTTTTTTAATTTACTATACTCTGTAGCGACAAAAAAATCCATGTGTTTAGCTTAACATTATCTATAGCACTGTATATTCTTTGTTTCGAAATTTCATCAAAATGAATAGTAGATGTCCCCTGGTAGATATCTTGTTCCTTGCGATAAAAAAATTTTTCTAACTGTATCTTTATCATAACTATTATTCCCTGATAAGGCTACTGGAATTAGAAAGTTATTTTTTTATAGTTTGCGATAAAATCTATTATAACGACAAAGTCTTTATCTTTACTTTTTCTAAGACCACGACCTAGTTGTTGAATAAATACTATTGCACTTTGCGTTGGTCGTAACATTACTACTTGATTAACTTCCGGAATATCTACACCTTCATTAAAAAAATATCAATGGTAAAAAAATATAATCAAGAACATCACCAGAATCAGCAACTAATCTTTCGACTTCTCTTTCTCGTCTTTCTTGACTATCTTCACCTGTTAGACTAGTAGTTTTATAACCTTTTTATTGAATTCATAACTCAGTGCTTTTCGCCTCTTGTTTAGAAGAACAAAAGACTAACCCTTTTACTCTATTACCTGAATAGCCGTAATAGTTTATTCTATCGATAATGTGATTGACACGTTTATCTGAATATAACTTAGAAAAATCACTAAGTTCATCTATTGGTTGACCGTCAATTTCTAAATCACTAATACCAAAAATAGTGAAACGGACACAGTAAGTCATTTTTCCATAGCTTCTTTTTAGACGAACTTCGTAAACTATATTGTTATTAAATAATTCATAAATATTAAAACTATCTGTTCTATCCGGACTAGCTGTCATACCAAGATAAAAAGTAGGTTTAAAATAATCCATTACCCTCAAGTAACTCTCAGCACCTGCCCTATGTACTTCATCAATAATAATTTCATCAAAATAGTTTTTAGAAAAACTTTGATAAACTTCTTGCTTAGATATAGTTTGAATCGTCGCAAAAATAAAATCCGCTTCGGTATTTTTATTCTGTCCAGTTAATAATCCATATGAACGACTATTGCCAAAAATCAGTTTAAAAGTTTCTAGAGCTTGTCTTGCTATTTGTTCACGATGCACTATAAACAAGACTTTTTTAGCATCTATACTCTTCATCCCAAAGGCTGCCGCAAATGTTTTTCCTGTTCCAGTTGCAGAAATTAACAATCCTCTGTTATCTTGTTCTCTTAGCTTTTCTAGATTTTTTATAAAACTTTGTTGCATCTTATTAGGATTGATTTCCTCGGAAATAATCTTTTCTTCTTTCTTACTTCGAGTATTATTAACACTAAAGTCTGCAATATACTTTTTCTCTAATATCACTATACTTTTACAGACTGATTCCATAGTGAATTAAACTCGTCCAACACCTTAGAGCTATGTTCTAAATCTTCTTCAATTAAAGTATTCCATTCTTTATTAATAGTTAGTGCTGCACTCGTCAGATTCGAGCTACCCATTAAAATATTCCATTTATGACCTTGTCTAAAAAGGTACCCCTTTGTATGGAAGCCATGCTTATTTTTTTCACTATCATAAATCTTTAATTCAATATTTTTTTAAATCTATTTAATTTGTCTAATGCTTTAGGGTATTAAAATACAAATAGTTTGTCGTTAAAATTTTTACCCGGAATATTTCTTCTTTCCAAATCTTCTAACGTTTGAAGCAAGCTAGTTAGACCACTTTCAGAAATAAATGCTACGCTAAAAAAATAAACTCATCGCATTGTTCTAATTCTTTTTCTAAAGTACTTAGTACCTTTTTGGGCTTCTAAATAATTATTATGAATAAATGTATTTTTTTCATTGTCACCCTCCTTTAGAATTATTAACCATTAATTATTTCATAAGTTATTAAAGCTTCTTTCATAACTTTAACATTATGGACCCTAACCATTCTCGCTCCACGTTTTACCGCTTCTATAGATAAGGCTGCACTTACTATATCCCTATCTTTTGGATTAGTATTTCCTCCTAAGACATAATCTGTAGTTCTTTTTCTACTTACCGCATATAAAATTTCACAACCTAATGAATTAAGTAATTCTAGTTTTCTAGTTATTTCTAAATTAGCTTCTGCAGTTTTTCCAAATCCCATACCTGGATCCAAAATTATATTTTCTTTTTTCACTCCTGCTTTTAAACAGATATCTACACTTTCACTAAGCTCACGAACTACTTGCTCAATTTCATGACCTTCTTCAACACCGCCATTATGCATTACAAAGATTGGAATATTGTATTTAGCCGCAACTTCAGCCATATTACTTCCCTTAACTCCATTAACATCATTTAAAGCATCAATACCTTCTTTAATCATATATTCAGCAACTGTTGGCTTATAGGTATCGATACTAAAACATACATTAGGAAATTCTTTTCTTAAAGTTGGAAATACACTTTGTAATCTTGCTAATTCATCTTCCTCACTAACAACAGTAGAACCTGGGCGTGTTGACTCCGCACCGATATCAATAATATCAGCACCTTCTTCAACCATCTTACGAACACCTTCGATTGCCGCTTCTACATCATAAAAATCCCCACCATCAGAAAAAGAATCGGGAGTAAAGTTCAGTATCCCCATAATTAAATATTTTTTTTCATTTAAAAGTTTTCTAAGTTTATTCATGTTTTTCACCTTATATATTTTTTTCTAACTACTCTATTATATCATTTTTATAGTATAGTTTTCAGTATAATTATACTCCTTATAAGTAAAGGAGAAATCAATTCTTTACTTCAATAATACTATTATTTTTAAAAAAATTTATGATATAATATTAAATATTATAATAATAAGTTAAGGAGAAGCTATGCAAGATTTTTATCGCACAATTTGGTGATTATGCACCATTAATATTTTTTTATTACTAGCATCTATTCTCCCTATTTTTTTATTTCCACCAGGTATATTTTTCAATCATAGGTGGTTACCTATTTGGATTTAAACTTGGAGCTATCTTAACTATTACTGCAGCAATTGTATATACTAATGTAATGTTTCTTATCTCAAGATACTTTGCAAGAGATTATATAGAAAAAAATTTTTTTAGTACGAAAATTATCATTAAAAAGAATTCAATAGAATATTTGGTATAAAAAAAATAAGTTAGCTGTATTTTTTTAATAATATTTAGATTGATTCCTATTTTTACCTAATAGCGTTGTGAGTTATTCATACGGACTTACTAGAATTTCGTTTAAACATTATTTTTATAGCTAATCTTATCGGACTTATTCCTGGACGACTAATTTGGCTAAATTTTGGTTCTACACTTAATAATATTTGGAGTTTAGAATTTCTACAGCTTTGTTTATTAGTGTTAGTATTTATTGGCGTTGGAATTTTTTTGTCACAAAAAGAATGGATTAGAAATAATAAAAAAATGCTAAGCAATTTATATTTGCTTAGCATTTTTTTATTTAAGATTTACAGTTTTGCAATTTCTTCTCTTCTGCTCTAAACCCTTCATAAAAAATTTTTTTATCTGTTTCCCTGTTAGTTTACTTAAACACTGATCTTTAATTGGTTCATTATACTCATCTATTATATCACTTATATCACTAATTTTATTTGATACCTTCTTAAACTCGGCTATATTTTTCTTTAAATCTAGGCGATGTCTTCTTGACTACATAATTCCGATTACTCCCTTTAGCATTTATTAATTCCCCAAATATCATTATCTAAGCGATACGGCTCAAAAAGAATCATTATATTTTTTTCATTGGTAAAAACGATTCTTCTTCATCTCCAATACAAGTAAATAATTTATTTCTATTGTGCTCAGTTAAATTACCATTGACAAGTTCTGGTAAATGATATTTAATTATATTTTTTTATTAAATTTCTTACGAAGTAAACCTTCCTTTCTTTTCCCCTTTTTTTAGGCCACTCAAATAATTCTTTAGCTTTTTATAATTGTGTCAATTTCTGTGATATCCTTTTCATTAATTGTGTCAATTTCTGTGATATCCTTTTTATCGACTTTTAGCTTTGGCTACAAACACAAAAATAAACTTCTTCATTTTTGCTTTTTCTATTAAAGTCCTAACATCTTTACATAAAGAAACATTTGAATGACAAAATGTATAAAAAAAGTTATCATTCCAAATAAAAAGGATCTTCATTTTTTTAATTTCACATTTAAATCCATCAAAACTTATCTTGTATTCCTTATTATCTATTTTTTTAATTGCAGTGTTTTCTCTTTTAGGATGACCAATAATTATTATATGCCTCGTTTTTCTCCATACTCATATCTCCTTCACTCTACTTGGTAAATTACTTTCAAACCTAATATTACAACTTACATTTTCTCTTTGTGATATTATATCACAATATAAACATTATTCCTAAAAACTGTATAAAATTTATAGTTTTTAAAATATTAAATTACACAATAATCTACATCCATCTTATTTCCATTAAATATATTTAAGTATTTATTAAAAATATTTTTCTGAAATTACCTACTTTTTCTTCATAATATATTTTTAATTCTGGAGTTTTTTTAAGACCTCATCTATCTTAAACCCTAACTTTTCATACATATTCATTACATATTTATTAGCATGAAAAACTGTTAAAGTTACACTCTCAATATTCTTATCACTAAATAAAAAAACTTCAAAAAAACTTTTTTTCAGTGCTTCTTTTTCCAAATCCTTGTCCTGTTTTTTTGAGGATTTATTATAAATCTACCTATATGAGCATTATTATTTTTCAAATCTGATAATTTGTATTATACCTATAAACTCTTCTTTGTTAAAAAAATTGAGAATACATTATCCATTTTTTTGTATCTTATCTATATCTAATGGATAGGAAATTTTAGTACCCATCCATTGTTTTTTTGGAATTTTTTTCTCCTTTTTCATTTGACCAATTGCATAATAATAAAGAATTATTTATATTTATTCCATTTTTCTAATCTAATATCCATATCTCCACCCTCACAAATTCTATTATTTACTCTCCATTATACTCTTACAAAGTTGTTCAACCTGTGTCTTTTATTCACTCAATTTTTTTCATACATTATTTCTAACTCTATAATAATGTCACTAATAATGACCACTAGATTCATTTTTTTATTATCATAAACCATCTATATTAATTTTTTTCTTCTCTACTCACTTATTCTCTTTTTCTTAATACAGTTAAATTATATCACAAAATGATAGAAATAATATCCTTTACAATTGAGCTTTCTCATTATAAAATTAAATGTATATTATAAAATGTGGAGCTTATTATGAATTGTAAAATAAAATTTGAAAAAAATATTTAAAAGAAAATAATTTATTAGATAAACATAATATTTTTAGAGCTTTTCGATAAATTAGATTTAGAAACACTAGCTGAAAAACTACTTACCTTTGATGAAGATAACTCCGTTAACTTTGCTATTGAATGTGTATGCGAAGAACTGCTTATTACCTCATCTTATAAAATCGAGCGTACTGGTATGAAACTTGGTCTTCATAGAATGGAGCATATCCTTGAACTTTTCGATCATCCCGAAAAAGATCTTAAAGTTATCCATGTAGCTGGAACTAATGGTAAAGGTTCAACTAGCTCTTATATTAAAGACGTACTAAAAACAAAATACCGAGTTGGTTTCTATTCAAGCCCTGGAATGCTTAGTTTTAATGATAGAATTCGAGTTAATGATGAGTTTATTTCATATAAAGAGGCATATAGATTATTTAAACTAGTACAAAATACATACGATAAAAACAACCCTGATCCTAGTGATAAACTATCATTTTTTTGAAATCATCACAGGTGTAGCCTTATTATACTTTAGAGATAAAAAAACAGATTTTGTTATTATGGAAGTAGGTCTTGGTGGGCGTTATGATGGAACTAATATCTTTAAAAAAATAAAGAATTATCAATTATTACAAAGATTGGTTTAGACCATACTGCTATATTAGGAGACACTCTTGAAAAAATTGCCTATGAAAAAGGTGGAATTATCCAAGAAAATGATCATGTCCTTATGTATCCGGCAAAAGATAGTGTAATTAATGTGATTAAAGATATCTGCGAAGAAAAACATGCAACACTTAATATTTTAGATACTAATGACATTGAAATCAAAGAAGTAAATGCTCGAGGAAATGTCTTTAGTTTTAAAAACGAAACTTACTCAACAAAAATGGTAGGAGAACATCAAGTTTACAATGCATCTTTAGCGTTAAGTGCCCTATTCAACTTACGTGAACGTGGAATAATAGATATAGATAACTCAATTATAAAAGAAGCTCTAGCTGAGTCAGTTTGGGTTGGACGTTTAGAATGGATAAGAGAAAACATCTTATTAGACGGAGCTCATAACAACGATGGTATTGATAGCTTAGTCGCATATCTTAATAAACAACAATTCTCAAAACTAACTATACTATTAGGTATTCTAGAGGATAAAGATTACAAAGATATGATAGCAAAATTAAAAAAACAGTTTCCGCAAAATTCTCAGCAACAAAAAGTACCTATCGAAATAAAAAGAATCAAACTTAGATAATCTAATATCAAGTTTTTGGTAGTACATGTTACAAAAATACAATAACTATGAAACTGCATTAGCCGATATAATACCTAACTTAGAAAAATGACGAGATTTTTCCTAATCACTGGATCACTATACTTGATTTCAGCAGTTAGAAAAAGAAATACTTGAGAAATATTAACACAAAAAAAGAACCGATAACTTAATATCGGTTCTTTAATTTATTTATAGTTTTTTTCAAAATGGGCTATTGCTGCCGCAAAAATCTTTAACCACATGAGTAGCCTTATCTTTTTACATCCTCTGGAGCACGATCCATACAGTACGAAATATCAGCACTTTCAAACATATCCACGTCATTACCTGAATCTCCTAAAGCAATAACACGATCGTATCCTGATTTAATCGTTTCTATTCCACTTGCTTTAGAAATATTTTTTTGCTGTTATTTCCATACGAGTTGAACCAGATTTGAAGATTTCTACTTCGGAAATTTCTCCTTCATATCTGTGTAGAATCTTTCTAAATCTTCAGCTTTTTGGACGAACATTTATTTTTATATAGTTTTTTTCCTTCTAGATAAGGGAATGGATCTTCTTTACAAATAAGTTCCATATTCCAAAGCCTTTCTTTTTTTCATGTTGAAAAATTCTCAATACGTTGATTCCCATCTAAAGCATCAAAGATTAATTTTGCATTTTTTTAAGTATTCAAAAAAATTTCTCCTACCACATTTTCTGGTATATGTTTTTTTCAAATAATACTTTATCTTTTTGAGTTATTATTGCTCCATTAAAACCTATCATATGTGTTACATCAAGGCTATTTTTGATCTTCCACATATTTTTATTTCAGTTATAGATCTTCCTGTTGCAACTGAGAAATCACCATATTTTTTTGCGATATGGTACGCTTTTTAAATCATCTTCTGCTACTGACACAGAATTTTTTTAACAAAAAGTACCATCTAAGTCTGTAACAAATAGATTTTTTTCATAAGAATTACTCCTCCATACCAAGCATATCTTTGGATTTCATTTTTAATACATTAGCATGAGCTCCGTAAATTGATTGCATTTGCATATCACTTTCCGCAAATCCCATAGCTCCTAACTTCTTAGTAATTGTATTTTGATCAACTAAGCTCTTATCTTTAACATTAATTCTTAATCTAGTAATACATGCATCAACTGCTTCAATATTATCTGGACCACCATGAGCTTTAACAAGAGCTACTGCTTGTTTATGAATACCTTCCTTAGTTTTAGGAACAGTCTCCATAACTTCATCGCTTGAAGTTTCTTCAACTTTAGCTTCTTTAGTTTCTTTACCTATAGTTGCAATCTCAACTCCGTATTTAGCACGAGCTTCGTTTTTATTAGATAAACGAACTTCATCACTATCTTCACGACCAGGTGTTTTAAGGTCAAATTTAACAATCATAAATCTGAATACAACATAGTAGATAAAGAAGTAAACTATACCTACAAGTGGTACTAACCAATATTTTGTTTTTGGTCCTTGAAGAACACCGTAGATAACCCAGTTAATGAATCCGTGTCCTGTTGGAGTAGCAACCCCAGCACCTAACATATGCATTACGAATAATGCTGAACCAGCTAAGAATGCGTGAACGATGTAAAGGATTGGTGCAACGAATAAGAATGTGAATTCGATTGGTTCAGTGATACCTGTTAAGAATGAAGTACCAGCTTCTGTGAATAATAATGAACCTACAACTTTACGTTTTTTCTCGTCAGCTGTTTTGTACATTGCGTAAGCTGCACCAGAAAGACCGAACATGAAGTAAACGAATTTACCACCATTAAAACGAGTGATATTTGGATCAACGTGTTTGATGTTTGGATCAGCAAGAGATGCTAAGTAAGCGTTGATTGTACCAACAACACGTTTTCCACCAATTTCCCAAGCTCCACCTAGCTCTGTAGTACGAACTGGCCAGTTTAGACCGTGGTGAAGACCAAATGGAAGTAAAGCACGCTCTAGTAAACCGTATAAGAACGTTCCTATTGGACCCGATTTAAGAATGAATACAGAAAGTACGCTGATACCTTTTTGGATTGGAGGCCAAACGAAGAATAATCCACTTGCTACTGCCGCCATAACTACCATAGTTGCTATTGGTACAAAACGTGGCCCACTGAAGAATCCAACTACTGGTGGAAGTTGTACTTTAACTGCCCACTTGTGAACGAAGTAAACTACAATACCTACTATAATACCTCCGAATACACTAAGGTCCATAGTTTGAATACCTAGAACTTTAGTCTGCATGGCATTAGATAATGCTAATTTTGCATCATTACTTGACATTTTAGATGTATCAACTAATTTTCCACTGAATTTTAATAGGAAGTTTAGTATATAATGTAACACCATAAAACCTAATAAACCTGATAGAGCTGCTGAACCTTTTTCACGTTTAGCTAGACCTACCGCTACCCCTACCGCAAAAATTATAGGAAGATTGTCAAAAGCTGTATCTCCTAATGCGATAAAGAATTTCATAATAAACTGCACTACTGAATTGTTTAGTGCAGGGAACATTTTTTTAATGTATTAGTATTACTAAATGCAGTACCAATACCTTTAATAATACCTGCACCCGGAAGTACAGATACTGGTAATAAGAACGAACGTCCGAATTGCTCGAAAGCAGAAACGAATTTATTTTTTTTCTTTGCCATTACCTTTCTCCTTTTTCTATTTTTTATGACTATATTATAACAGAACTAAACTTGTATTTTTCAAATATTGCTTAAAAATTTTTTTATTTTGTAAAACTTTACTTTTTTAAGTAAAAATTTTACTATCTTTATAAAAACAGTTATGTAATCACTTTCTTTTTTTATTAGTTTTGTGGTATTATACAATATATTATTTATTCAAAATAAATTTTTTTAGTACTTTTTACTCTAAGAGGTATTCTATGTTTTTTTGAAAAATTTGAAAAGAAAACTACGATAAGTTATCTATATCTGAACAGCAGTTATAGATTTTTTTAATGAAACAACCTGCTGTTGAAACAACTACATTAAAAAAAATTAAACAAGAGGTTCTAGTATCTTCTTCTACTGTCATTAGGGCATGTAAGAAGCTTGGTTATAACACTTTTAACGACTTACGTTATGATATTAGACTAAGTAAAGAATTAGAAAAGAGCAAAGAGGCAACTCTGTCATCTAATTTTAACCAGTTAAAAAGATCAGCTTACTATTGAATTTAACCGTACTATGTCTATTTTTAAATCAAGAGGATTTTGATAGTTTTTGCTGAAACAATAGTTAATGCCAGAAGAATCTTTTGTATTGGTAGTGGATCTAGTTATATGGTAGTAGCTGATTTTAATAGAAAACTTAAGTTAGTTGACTTATGGGCAAATGACTACTTTGAATTGTATAGTATCCAAAGGATTCCTGAAATTTCTACAGATAAAGATGTAATAATCACATTCTCCCTAGGCGGTGCTTCTAAAGAAATAAATGAAAGTATTTTATCTGCGAAACAAAATGGTACTAAGGTTTTAGCAGTTACTAGTTTAGCCGCCAGTCCTTTAGCTAAAATTAGTGATCAGATTATTAATATTTATGATGCCCCAAAAAGCTAGAAAGAAAAATTCGTTCACGACTAATGTTAAACGTTGTTGCTATTATACTTTTTTTGAAATTATAGTAAGTAAACTTAATATAGAATAAAGAGCTTTTGAGATATTTTTTTCTCAAAGCTCTTTTGGTTTTTTTAGTATATATTAGATATTATTTTCTAGTTTTTTTATTTTTTTACTTTGTTTTTTTGGAACTCTTTTTGAAGTACCGATATTCCAAACTGCTTCTTCTTGTGAAGCTATTTCTTTTGTATATATTGGAATTTGTTTTTAGTATTTTTTTAGTAGTTTTTTTACTTTCTTCTTTTTTTAGGTGATGGTTTTGACACTGATCCGTAAACTGATGAGTAAACAGGAGATGGTTTGAACTTACCAACACTTCTTGTATTAGGGGTAATTGTACTTGTTTCCATCATAGTATTTACTACTGATTTTTTTAGGAACATTTACAGTGTTTGTAGAGTATTTTTTTCAAAAATAGCATCAAGTATTTTTTTGATTTTTTTCTCTATTTTTTCTTTACTTACTGGTCTATATCCTCTGTCAATAGTTTTTATATTCACCCTAATGCAGTTCCTTTATCGCTATCAAAGTAGCTATAAACGTCTTCAGTATAAAGTTTTTCAGTATATTCAATTCCAGGAGTTTCTTCTACTTCTCTGTTTGAGTTACTAGTTCAACCTCTTCTACTTCTTGAACTGGCTTAACTTCTTCTTCAGTAGTATTAGCTCTTTCTCTTACTGCTTCTTGACGTTTTTTTCAACAACTTCATAAGGAACTGTTTTTTTCTTCTGTAAATTTATCAACATCATTAGCTACATGTTGTTGTTTTTTTACTTTGTAATATCTTTTAGTAAACTATCGATATTTACATTATCTGTAGTCTCTTCTAGATAGTTTTGTTCTTCTAATTCAACTATCTCTCCTTCATCTAAAATGATAGTCGCTATAACCTTCTAGTCTATCTTTCTTAGGTTCTTTAATTTCATCGTATTCTTCTACTTCAATATCTTCTATCTTAGCAACTTCTTCAACTAAATCTACCTCGTCTTCTTCTTTTTTTCTTCAAGGTTTTCAAGTTTTTTTCTTTTTCTTGTTTTATTTCTTCAAGGTTAGAATTTAACTCTTCTATTTCTTTGGTTGTTTCGTCTTTCTCATCTTCTATCTCGATATTTTCTGATTCAATAAGTTCATCTAAAGTTACATTTTTCTTTTCTCATCACTTAGAGCAATATCTTTATAATCAGTAGTAGTTTCTACTTCTTCTACCTCTTCTTTATTGCGAGATTCCACACTAGTTTTTTTCTAGTAGTTCTATCTATATCATCTTCGAAAAGTTCTTCATTTCCACCAAGTATATCATTAACACTTGTGTATTTTTACTCTTTCACGACGTTCTGCATCAGATTTTAACTTCTAACTTCAAACTCTGGAACTTCTTTTTATTTTTAGCTTGATTTTTCTTTTTGTTCAATATTTTTCAAAAATATCATCAAGTTCTTTATTTTGTTGATAAAGAGGGTTATCTTTTTTTCTATTTTTATCTTCTTTTCTTTCTAGTTTATTGAATTCACTATCAAGTTTTTTTGTCGTTCTTCTTTGTGTTTAGACTCACGTTCTTCTATTTCTTCTTGTTCTTTTTTTGTCTTTCACGATAAACACTAGCTACTTCTTCTTTTTAGTGCAGTATTATCTCTTCCTAAGATAACTTTTTTTCTAAATCATCAATCTTATGATCTTGTTTTTAATCGTTTTTGTTCTAACGGCAGCTAATGTAGGGTGAGTTCTACGACCAGATTTGTCTCCAAAAAAATATCAACATCTTTTATCTCTGCATTTTCAACACCTAATTTTTTAAGTGTTGTAGCTAAATCAGGCGCTACTTCTTCTGTTGTTTCTTTAGTTTCTTTTTCTTCGAATTCTTCTAAATCTATTTCTTCAAACCTTTGTATTCTTCTTCGAAATAGTCATCTTGATATTCAATTACTAGTTCATCATCTTCTTGATGTTTGTTAGTATTTTCTTTTACGAAAAGCTCTTCCTCTTCTTCATCTTCATAATACTCATCAAGCGAACGATCTAATTCTTCTTGCTCTATTTCTTCATCACTTACACTAAAGAATTTATCTTTAAGCTTACTAAAGAATCCAGCACCTTTTTCTTCTTTTGGCTTCTCTTCTCCAGAATCGTATAATTCAGTATTTCTTTCTTGACGCTCTCTCTTTTGTCTTTCGAAATACGTTTTGTAGTCTTCTGCTTCGTCTTCTTCTTCGAAAAATTCTTCTTCGTAGTTATCTTCCTCTTCCAAAGAATCTTCTACTTTATTGTCTTTTTTTCTAGATTTAAATAAATCTTTTATTTTAGAGAAAACCCCAACTTCTTTAGCTGACTTATCTTCACTGAATTCTCTTCTTCATCATCGAATTCAATATCAAACTCGCTTGATACATCTTCAACTTCTAAATCATAGTCGACATCTTCTTCTTTTAACTTCTTCTTTTTTTCTTTTTTTATGAGAATACTCAATATCGAACTCTTCATCATCTGTATAGTCTGTATACTTAGCGACTTTTTTTATTTTTCTTTTTTTGAGTTCTTTTCTACTTTTTTTCCTCTTCTTCACGGAAAACTTCTTCTTCATCTTCTTCTAAAAACCATTTTTTTCCAATTTACCATACTTTATACCACCTACTACTAAAATATTATTTTTAAATTTAAATCTTTAAATTTAGTTCCAACTTCAACATCATTTTCTAACACTAAAATACCTCTTACTTCTTCTTGTGGTAATCCTAGCTCACGTTTTGAACATAACATTCCATTTGATTCTACACCACGAAGTTTTTGATTTTTTTAATAAGTAATCCACTAGGCATCATAGCTCCTATTAGTGATACAACAACTTTTTTTGGCCTGCTTTCTACATTTGGTGCACCACAAACAATTTGCAATACTTCATCCTCACTAACTTTAACAGTTGTTACTTTTTAACTTATCTGCGTCAGGATGTTTTTTTCACATGTTAATACTTCACCAACTACAAAGTAGTCATCGTTGTTTCCTTCTAAATCGATTTTAATTCCATTTTTTTCTAATCTTTTTTTCTAGAACTTCTTTTTGTTCTTCTGTTAATTCAATACTTCCTTCACCTTGAAGTTTTAAATTTCTACATTAAAAAAATATTTAATCCTACTAAATGATCATTCTCATCTTTAATAAGTGTTATATTTTTTTATATTCATATGTAACATTTTCACTATCATTGATAGTTATTAATAATGTTTCACCCTAACATTTTTCTTATTGTAAAAAAAATAACATAATTAACTACTCCTAAAAAAATTTATTATATACTATTCAACAAATATGAAGTAACTTTCTAATTTTTTTACCATCATATTTAAAAAGTAATAGTTGTTATTGGAACTAATCCTTCCGCAAAAGAAATGAACCATTACCTTTTGTAAAATTTCTAATCCTTTTTTTATTTTTTTATATCGGCTATTATTAAAGTATCTTGATGTGGCAACCCCTACATAAAAAGTCCGAACCTATTTTTTTCATAAAAAGTAATTTAATACTTTCTCATCTAAAAATACGCGCGCCATCATAACCATCTTTAGCATTTAAAAAAATAAAAAAATCATTTCCTGAACACTGTCTTTATTATATTTCAATGATAATTCTTCTAAATTACCTTTTAGCGAACTCAAAGAGTTCCTCATCAGAAATAAGTAGCTGTTCAGTAACTTTCCTATCTAAAAAAATTTATAGCCATTTTTAAAATCATATACTAAATAAATATCTGTTTCATTAGTATGATTAAGCTTTATTAAGTTTTGCTTATTTTTCTTTATTAAAGCTAGTAGATCTTACTACAGGAAAAAAACATGCTCTATCAAATCATCTTTATTTAAATTTGATGTCGAAATTTTTCTCCTGGGCTTCAAAAATTAGATACTATGTAATAAAACAAACTCATCAATTTTTCTTATCACTAAGACTATTTTTTTGTTTCCTAATTTTTTTACAAAACTATCAATATCTATCTTCGCTTTATTATTTTTTTGTATTCTAATATAAAAAAATACTACTATCATCTTCTTTTTTTCATGAATTTTTTTAATGTTGGTAGTTTTTTTCTATAATTTTTCTCAAAAAAATATAATCTCTAGTATATGACATACTGCCTCCTTTAGTGCATAATATGACAACTTAATTATAACATATATCTTCTACATCTATCAACACTAATTCCTTAATAAAACGTATTATTTATTAAAAGTCCAAATTTAATATTTAATTGCTTATTTTTTTGATATTTTGCTATAATTTAATTATTATTTTTTTAGGAGAAAATTTATGTCTGCTGAAGAACAAAAACGAGCCGAATTAAAAATTAAAATATGAGAACTGGATAAAAAAATAAGACTAGATTGTTTTCCTTTAGCATTATCTATCTTATTATACTTTTATTAAATTTTATAATTTTTTTAAAAAAATAATAAAATAACTATTTTATCCTCATTATTATTTTTTTCACATATACAGTCTATACACAAACTCTGATTTGGTTTATAAAGAATAAACTAATCACAAAAAGTCGATAGTATTGATTTTAAAAAAATTAAGCAATATAACTGTTATTAAACAAAGACCACTGGATATTTTTTTGAAATTCTCAGTGGTCTATTCTTCATATTCAGTTTTTAATACTTACTACTTAGATCTAAGCTGGTAAATACCTACACAAGCTAGTCCTATACCAAGCATTGTAAAACCTGATTTCATGTCAAGTTCTCCTAATAGGGAACTTACAACAACAGCAATCCCCATTGCAGTAGGTATAGCCTTCAAGATAATGTTAAATAAGTAAGGAGCTCCTTTGTGCCTATTTCCGGGAATTGACTTAGCGTTCATAAGTTCTTCCACGGATACGCCAAAGATCTCTGCAATTTTGGGTAATGTTGCTGTATCAGGAAAAGCAATATTTCTTTCCCACTTTGAAACAGCTTTATCGGTTATATTAAGCATATCAGCCAAATCTTTTTGAGTCATTCCTTTTCTTTTCTAAGCGTACTAATGATATCGCCCATAGATTTGTTTGTCATAAGGCATTCTCCTTTGCAATTTTATTGTTATACTTATTGTAGCTATATTCTCCAAAGGAGTAAACCGAAGTATGGTAGAGTTTACTAAACCGGAGGTTTATCTTCACAAAATTTTATTATTATATATATTTTATCATGCAAAATGGAATAAATCCAACATAGTCCTGCTTTCTAAAAGTACTAGCTTAATCATACGATTTTAAAAATTAAAAAAGCACTAAACAAATTGTTTAGCGCTTTTTTTCTCTTTTTTAAAATTAAGCTTCTTTTGCTTCTAGAGCTTCCTCTTCTTCGTGCTCTTTACCAAGTTTGTCTAAAGCCATCATGTTTTCAAGTGGTTTACCAATTGCGAATAGTAATACCCCAAGAACACCCATGATAATTGCGATTACACCTAATACTTTTTCGTAACCCCAAGTAGCTGTCCATCCAACAGTTTTACCACTGATCCAAGCTGAAACTACGTATGTGAAGTACCAAATCGCCATAGACATAGCTGCATATTTTTTAGGTAGTAATTTACTGAATAATGCCATACCGATTGGAGAAACAAGTAATTCCCCAACAGTTAATACGAAGTATCCAGCTAATACGTACCAGATGCTCATTCTTACTGAACCATCAAGTACTCCACCCTAATGAACGTAGACCAAGTACGAAACATACGAATCCAAGACCTGTAAGAATCATACCCCATCCCATCTTAGTAGCAACACGCCAGTCATTGTTTTTCTCAGCAAGTTTCATCCAGTACCAACCGAATGCTGGTGCAAGAACGATACATAGGAATCCGTTAAATGATACTAACCATGTAATTGGCATTTGGAATCCTAAAACGTTTAAGTCAACTAGTTCGTCTGTCATAAGAGTAACTGTTGTTTGAGTTTGGAAGTACGCTGACCAGAAAATACAAGAGAATGCGAAGATTACAACCGCAGCATAAGAACGACCTTTATCGTATTTAGATGGTTTTAAATCTGCTTTATTTTCTTCAGCAGTTTCGTGTTTGTTTTTACCTACTGGGTATCTTCCTGCATCACCTAATAATTTATCTTTACCAAATGTAAACATTAAGAATGTGATGAATAGACAGATAGAAACCATTAAGAATGCTGGAGTAAATCCATATCTAGTAATCTCTCCATTTGCATTTTTTGTAGCTCCCCATTCTTGGAAGATAAGTCCACCAATGATTGGTCCAAGTAAGCTACCGATGTTAACGAACATGTAGAATAAACTATATGCTGCGTCTTTCATAGTTACTTGTTTATCATCGTAAAGTTCACCTACCATTGCTGATAAGTTACCACGGAAGAAAGCACCTGCGATAGAGTTAATAATAACCCCTGTTAAGAATACATAAAAACGACCATTTGCAAATGCAGTAAATAAAGTACCAATAGAGTTGAATAAAATACCAAATTGGATTGCACGTTGCATACCGATGTATTTATCTGTTAAGTACGCTCCTAGTAATGGTAATAGCGAACCAAGAGTTCCTAGGTACGCCATAACATCCCCTGCGAATGTTTTATCTAAACCTAATCCACCTTTTTCTACTGAGTAAGTATAGAATAGAATTAAAAATCCTGATGTAGCATAAGATGCATAACTTTGGATAGCCATCATTGTATTGATAAGCCACAGCCCGACAGGGTGTTTAAGAGTTTTGTCTTTTTGTTTGCTCATATTGTTATATTTCCTTTCATTTTTTTTGACAGCTATATTATAACATGAATATGCTTGTAAAACAATAAATATCCGAAATAATTCATTATATTTTTTTAAATATTAATATATAAAAAAATATTTAAAGATAAACCGCAACAGTATCAACTCTATGACTATCAATAATAAAAAAAATAAATTTTTTTAATTTAAAAAAATTCATGAAAAAAAATATTTTAATTAATAGTTTTACATCTTATAATCCTCTTTAAATTATGTTTTCATTTTTTTCGTTATTTTTCGAAAAATTTTTTTCTTACACGAAATTTTTTTATTTGTGTTATAATCACTTGTACCCAATTTATGAAAGGAGTTTACATGACAATAAAAAGAAACTCGAAATTATTTTTAGTTCTGTTTTTAGGAACTCTATCAGCATTTGGACCGTTTGTTACAGATTTATATTTACCCGCACTACCACTAATGAGCAATTACTTTAGTGCGCGTACATCAACTATTCAACTTACACTTACAGGTAGTATGGTAGGACTTGCTTTGGGGCAATTACTTATTGGACCTATTAGCGATAAACTTGGTCGTAAAAATCCATTATTAATCAGTCTTATCGTTTATTTAATTAGTACAATAGCTATAATTATTTTACCTAATATATACGCAATGATTATCTTACGATTTATCCAAGGAATTTCATCTGCAGGTGCTGTAGTAATATCAAGAGCAGTATCAACTGATTTATACAAAGGTAAAGAAATGGCACAATTTTTCGCCTTATTAATGGCAGTAAATGGACTTGCACCAATTCTTTCACCTGTGGTAGGTAGTCTACTTCTTGAATTTACTGATTGGCGAGGAATTTTTATAGCTCTTGCTGTTATAGGCATTATTATAATAATTGCCTCTCTAAAATTCCACGAATCTCTAGCTGAGGAAAAGAGACTAAATGTACCTATTACTAAAACATATCATTCTATAGTTTTAGTTTCAAAAAAATAAACTTTTTACAGCTCTAGTGTTTATTCAAGGATTTGCTTTTAGTCATGATGTTCGCTCATATAGCAGCATCTCCGTTTATTTTACAAACACACTATAATTTATCAGCTTTTAGTTATAGTATATGTTTTGGGTTAAATGGATTCGCAATAGTATTAGGTAGTAAAATTTCTGGTAGATTTAATGAGAAAAAAGGTATTAAGCTAGGATTAACAATGATGCTTATTATTAGTATTTACCTTGCTTTTGTATTATCACTAATGTTACCTTTCCTATTTGTTGAAGTTGGATTCTTCCTATTATTATTAGGGCTTGGATTGATACTTCCTGCAGGTTCAGCACTTGCTATGGGATTAGAACGTAAACGTGCAGGTAGCGCCTCAGCACTTTTTGGATTCCTACCATTCTTTTTAGGTGGAATTGTATCACCATTAGTAGGAATCGGAAATATCTTCTACTCTAGTTCAATAGCAATCGTTATTTGTTGCGTTATACCATTTGTAATATATAAAGCAATAGAGAAAAAAATTATAATAATAAAAGAGTTTTGTAGTTTTAATTAGCTACAAAACTCTTTTTATACACTATTATTAGAGAAAAAAAGGTTTAAGAATAACTCTTAAACCTTAATTATTTATCTTATCTTCTTACACCCCAAGCTGATAATCCTTGTGCATTATAAGCTTTTAACTGTCGCGTTGATTTGGTCTTTAACTGTTGCAGTTGATCCCCATCCAGGCATTGTTTGGAATAATCCACTTGCACCTGATGCGTTTCTTGCGTATACTTGACCATTTGATTCACGAGCGATGATTCTTTCCCAAGTAGAAGCTGATACACCTGTACGACGAGCCATTTCTTGAGTCGCCGCTGTACCCTGCCGCTCCTGCAGTGTTACCATTTGATAATACTACTCCACCTGAAGATTGGCTGTATGAATATTGCGGTGTGTATGAACTTTGTGTCGCATAACTATTTGTTGAGGTCGCTTTTAGAATATGAAGTCGCTGGAGTAGAAATTGTTCCTGCTCCTGTAGTTGCTGTTTCAGTAGATGTTGAAGCAACTGCTTGTTGAGCTCCTTCACGTTGTTTTCGTTCCAACTACTACTACTTTAGCTGTTGGCTCAGTAATAACTTTTTTTCAGAAACTACTTTTTAGAAACTTCTTTACCATCTTCGTGTACTACACTGTAAGTAACTTCTTTTTCACCGTCTTGACCTTCAGTTTTTAGTAACTACTTCATCTACATATTTAGTGTCATCTTTTTTTCTTCTTTTGTTTCAAATTTAATTGCTTCTTTTTACTGTTTGAGTTGTTTTTACCAACACGAGCAATTTTAATAGTATCAACTTCTGCTACTTCTGTTTTAAGACCAGGAGTTACTTTATCTTCTGCTCCTACAGTAATATTTAATTCTTTAAGAATGTCTTCAACTTTTTTTGTAAGTTGTTTTTTTCTAACTGTTGTTGTTTCACCATCTTGGATTGTGATTTCACGAGCTTTGTAAATACGGATGTCTTCTCCACCATTTACTTTTTGTGTCTAATCCTGGTTCAACACGATCATCTTCATTATAGCTGATATTGTTAGCTGCAAGGATTTCTCTTACTGTTCCTTTTTTTAGCTTTTTACATCTACTTTTTGTATTATCAGAAAGAGTTACCGCGAATGCTGAATGACCTGTGTACTCTTCTGCTATCATAAATGCCCCTGATAATAAAACTCCTGATGTCACTGCCGCTGTAATTACTTTTTCCGAATTTCATATAAATTAATCATTCTCCTTTTGTTTTATTTTTTGAACAATTTACAAGCATTATTAAATGTTTGTTCTGTTAGCTGTTCATAGCTCATTTCTTTTAAGTCTGCTATTTCTTGTGCTACATAGTGCACATAAGCAGGTTCATTTCGCTTTCCTCTATATGGTGTTGGCGTTAAATATGGACAATCTGTTTCGATTAAAAGTCTATCTAACGGACAAGCTTTCGCTACTTCTTTAGGTGTCTTAGCATTTTTAAATGTTACCGGACCTCCTAATGAAATGTGAAAGTTCTCTTTAAGCATGATATTCATACTTTCTACCGAACCAGAAAAACTATGCATTATTCCACCTACTTCACTAGCTTTTTCTTCTTTAAGTATTTCAATAGTGTCTGCCATTGCATCTCTTGTATGGATTACAACTGGTTTTCCTACTTCTTTAGCTAGTGCAATTTGTTTTCTAAATACTTCTTTTTGAATATCTTTTGGACTTTTATCCCAGTGATAATCTAATCCAATTTCACCAATAGCTACCACTTTATCATTAGTAAGAGCAATTCGTTTTATCATTTCGTATTTTTCATCTGTAAAATCAATCGCTTCTACTGGATGCCAGCCAATTGTTAAATATAAAAAGTCATATTTAGATGTAATTTCTAATGCTTTTTTTCTATACTTTTTATCATCGAAGCTCTACTATATTTATTAATTTTACTCCCGCTTCTTTAGCACGAGCTATAGTATCTTCTAAATCTTCTAAATAAGCATCATCATTTAAATGCGCATGTGTATCAAATAACATAGTACGCCTCCTTCACATTTCCTATTATAACAAAAAAATTTCATTAAAATATCTAAACTATTTCAATTATGTTACAATCCCTTTGTCATTTCTTTTACAAAGAAATACTCTTTTAAAGCCGATAGCGACAGACATCACATTGTATCTGTTTACATAAAAATTTTTTTAGTATTTTAAAACAATAAAAAGAACCTAGATTTCTAGATCCTTTCATTAATATTCATATATTATGCTGTAATGTCTACTATTTGTGCACCAACTAGTTCTTCTAATACTTCTGGTTTAACTTCTACTTGATGACCAACTTTCCCAGCTGATACGACAATAGTTTCTACATCTTTACATTTCTCATCTACAAAAGTAGGGAATAATTTTTTCATCACAAATGGAGAACATCCACCCTTAACATAACCAGTGATTTTTGTTAAATCTTTTAATGGTAACATAGACAGTGATTTTACACCCGCAGCTTTTGCTAATTTTTTGAAATTAATACTATCTTCACTCATTAAAACACCAACTACATAAGTACCTTTACCATCAGTAGTCATAATTGTTTTAAACACTTGATTATGATCTTTACCTATAATGTCTGCTACTCCTACCCCTGTTTTTGCTGCGTCACTACTAGCATCAAACTCAAAGTGATTATACTCAACATTATGATCATCTAAAAATCTCATAGCATTTGTTTTTTTATTTCTTTTTTTCTTAGACATAAAATACCTCTTTCTTTACCCTTATCAGTAATATAACTATATTTTTACTCCAAACTTTTTGCTCTGTCAAAACTTTTTGAAAATATCCTTTTGTGTTTTCTGAAAATTTCATAAATCGCCAATTTCTAAACAAACTGTACACAAAACCGCTTCAGGAACTTCAACATCTTTTTCTACACAGTCTAGTTTCCCAGTAGTTTTATCTATTTTTATAAACAGTTATAGTACCACTTGTTTCATTAGTAGCTATAGCTAAAGTATTATCTTTATTTAGATTGAAATCGCGTGGATCTTTCCCAAATGTACTTATCGTTTGAATTTGTTCTAAGTAATCACCTTTATCTTCAAAAAAACAACTATAGCATCTTGACCTCTATTAGATACGTAAATGTATTTATTGTCATTAGATATTTTTTTATTGCACTACCTTTATTTTTCACCATTAAAGTCACTTGGTAATGTTGGATAATATTTTGGATTAGATAATTTACCTTTACCATCATAATCAAAAGAAATCACTTCACTAGTTAATTCAGTCATTACAAAAGCTTTTTTATTATCGCTAGTAAACACTATATGACGAACACCACTACCTGCTTTTACTTTAAAATTCTCAACTTTAGTTAGTATACCCTTATTTAGTTTATAAGTTGTAACTTCATCAGTTCCTAAATCACAAGTAAAAACATATTCTCCGTCCGGTGTAAAACCTGAAAAATGAACATGTGGTTTCTCTTGACGAGGATGAACGCTACTTCCTTCATGAGCGTCAGTAGATAATAACTCACCTAACTCACCATCTTGTAATATAGAATAACTATCTACAGTTCCTGTGTGATAATTTGCTGATAAAAGATATTTGTCATCTTTACTTACCTCAACATAACAAGGTGGATTACCTTCTTTTTTTACTGATGTTAATGATTCTAAGCTACCATCTTCTTTTACTTTAAAACTTGACACCGCACCTTTATCTTCTATTTTCGAAACACTATATAAAGACTTATTATTATTTGAGAATGCTAGATATGTTGGATTATCAACTTTAGCAACAGCCTCAACACTACTAACTTTCCCTTCTTGTGATAATTCTACTTTATAAATTCCTTGGCTATCTTTTTTTGTATATGTACCTATATAAGCTCTACTCATTACTACGCCTCCTTTGCTAATTACTACTTTATTATATCATCTATTTCGATTAATTAAATAAAATATACTTTTCTTTATAGTTTATACATTTTTTATTTGTAACTTTTTAAGAAAAAAAATAAACTATTAAGAAAAATATTCTATCACATGGGAAATATAGTTTTACTTATAGGGTATTCCTTGATATAATAGAGTATATTCATAAGTAAATTTTAGGAGGATAACTGTGAAACACGAATTTATACTAGTTCTTGATTTTGGTAGTCAGTATAACCAACTTATTACACGTCGTGTGCGTGAGCTTGGTGTTTACTCTGAACTACATGACAATGAGATTTCTATTGATGAGATAAAAAAAATGAATCCAAAAGGGATTATTCTTTCAGGAGGACCAAACTCTGTTTATGAAGAAAATTCACTTACAATCGATGATGAAATCTTTAACTTAGGTATTCCAGTATTAGGTATCTGTTACGGAATGCAACTTATGCAACACAAATTAGGAGGAAAAGTTGAATCTGCGACAAGTAGAGAATACGGTGCTCATAATATTGATGTAACTCCAGGAGCTAGATTATTTGAAGGTACTCCTACTACTCAACAAGTATTAATGAGTCATTCTGACAAAGTTGTTGAACTTGCTGAAGGATTCAAAGTAGTAGCAACTAGTGATAACTGTCCTATCGCTGCTGCAGAAAACGTAGAAAAAGACTTCTACTGCTTCCAATTCCACCCAGAAGTTCGTCACTCAGAATTTGGATACGACTTACTTAAAAACTTTATTAGAAACGTATGTAAATGTACTGATAACTGGACTATCCAAAACTTTATCGATGAAAAAATTGAAGAAATTCGTGCAGAAGTTGGAGATCAAAAAGTTCTATGTGCCCTATCAGGAGGAGTTGACTCTTCTGTAGTAGCTGCATTATTAGACAAAGCTATCGGAGATCAACTAATCTGTATGTTTATCGATCACGGTTTACTTCGTAAAGGTGAAGCTGAAGGTGTTATGAAAACATTCAGTAAAGAAATCGAAGGTGGATTCAATATGAATCTTATCAAAATCGACGCTAAAGATAGATTCCTTGGTAAACTTAAAGGAGTTAGCGACCCTGAACAAAAACGTAAAATCATCGGAAATGAGTTCGTATATGTATTCGATGAAGAATGTGCTAAATTACACGACGTACCATTCTTAGCTCAAGGTACTCTTTATACTGACGTTATCGAATCTGGAACTAAAAATGCTCAAACAATCAAATCTCACCACAATGTAGGTGGATTACCAGAAGATATGCGTTTCTCTCTAATCGAACCACTTAACACTTTATTCAAAGATGAAGTACGTGCATTAGGAGAAGCACTTGGATTACCTCGTGAGATTGTTTGGCGTCAACCATTCCCAGGACCAGGATTAGGTATCCGTGTACTTGGAGAAGTAACAGAAGAAAAATTACAAATCGTTCGTGATAGTGACTTCATCTTACGTGATGTTATCGCTAAACGTGGACTAGAAGGAGAAGTATGGCAATACTTCACATGTCTTCCAGACATTCGTTCAGTTGGGGTTATGGGAGATGTTAGAACATATGACTACACTGTAGCTGTTCGTGCCGTAACAAGTATTGACGGTATGACTGCAAGCTGGGCTCACCTTCCATTCGAAGTGTTAGAAGAAATCTCTGCACGTATCGTAAACGAAGTAGCTCACGTTAACCGCGTAGTAAGACATTACAAGCAAACCACCCAAGTAATCGAGTGGGAATAATGCGTAACTTAGAATTATTATATACCACCTATATACCCTTAGATATAGCAGATGCAAATAAGAACTTTAATCTTTAATACAAATTATGAGGAAAAGATTAGTTCTAACTGCTAACATAGTAAGATATATAAACCCTTATATTGTACCAACTTAAAAGTTAGACCCAAAATCTAACTTTTTTGGAGGTCGGTATTTTATGTCAAAATATACATTTGAATTAAAAAAATAAAAGTAGTATTAGAGTAATTTAAATGGATAGTATTGATACATACCATTAGTTGAAAAGTATGGTATTAAATCAGAGGCTAATATTAAAGTTTGGGTATCTAATATAAGAAATATGGAGATGAAGCCTACTTGCTCAAGAAAAATAAAGAATATTCTTCGAAAAAGATATTTTGTTGTAGAACTATACTTAATGGTGAACTCCGTACAAATGACATTGCTTTTACAAGAAGGTGCAATAATCCATCACTTATTTGTAACTGGGTTAATCTCCAGAGTAGCTATCCTGATGCATTGAGAGAGCGAAGGAAAGGTCGTGGAAATTTCAATGGCTAAATCAATCAAAAAGTTATAAGAAAACAAGTCAAACCACAAATGATAAGTTATATCTAAAGAATATGTAAAAGAATTAGAAAATCAATTACTAACCAAGGATAGAAATGCATTTTTAAAAGAAGGAGGAGATTGGTATGAAGGGACATGAAATGAAAAGAAGGAATTATAAGCAGTCTCCCTGAGGAGAATTCCATGCACTAAAGACCTTCTTTTATATATAGATAAAATTTATAAGAAGAACCAGAAAACAGAAATAAGAATGAATTAGAATGAAAAGAATATTGAGAAGATCATCAATGAAAGAGAATAATAAATGGAAAATACAAGAATAGAATTAGAAGACGATCTAATACTAATATTCCACATCAGAAATCATCATATACAACTTTGTTGATTATGAAGTAAATGAAGTAAAGAGTAGAAGAAACTATTTAGATCCATTGAGATATGCATACAGGAGATAAGCTATGGTATAAGGAACGCCCATCAGCTAAAAACATAATGGATGCATTAGAAGAGCTATTAAAGTTACAGCTAAAGCGCCTTATAGGAGAACTTTTCACCTGATCAAGGGTGGGCTTATCAAATGAAGGCGTACTCGAAAAGATTAAAAAGAAGAACGTATATACCAAAGTATGTCTAGAAAAGCAAATTGTCTAGATAATTCGGTAATGGAGAATTTCTTTGGGATATTAAAACAAGAGATATATTATGGAACTACATATGATAGTTATAGAAAGCTAAAATTAGCTATTGAAAAAAATATATAAAATATTATAATGAAGAGAGAATAAAAAGAGAAACTAGGATGGTTAAGTCCTAAGCAATATAGAATAAAACATATGACTGTATAAATAGTAAAAAGATAGCGTAGCAGTCATTACAACTACTACGCTATCCTAAGTCTAACTTTTTGGGGTCAGAACATATTTTTTTATGGGTTTTTTTGTTATAGTTGCAACCATTTTGCAACCATAAATGAAGATTTATCAGATTTTTATAAAAGATTCTAAATTATACTAGATAATATTTATGAAGGAGTGAAATAATGAAAAAAACAAACTACTAATTTTTGCACTATTTATATTTATATTCGGACCTCTTGTAGGCCTTATTATTGGAAGTATAATCGGAAATATTAAAGTCGGTATTGCTAGTGGGCCATTCTTAGGTCTAATGCTAGGTTTACTTTTTTTAGCAAAATAAAGCCAAAAGATGAAACTAGCGATGATACTTTTTAAAGAAGGATAATAAAGAATAATATATTTTCAAAATAAAAAAACTACAAGAATGAATTTAATTTTTCTTTCTTGTAGTTTTTTTAATATTTTAGTATGATTCTTATCGTTTATGATATAATTAAACAAAAAAACAATATACAGAAGAAGATAATATGAATACAGTAATTAAAGAAATAATAGATAAAAAAAGAAAAAGAACAAATATCAAAAAGAAGTACTTTATGATCTTCCTGAATGGTTTGGTTTACCTGAAAGTACAGAAAATTATATTAAAGATTCACAAGATAAACCATTTTTAGCATGTTATGTACATAATGAAGTTGCAGGTTTTATCGTGTTAAATGCAACAAGTAAGTATACTGTAGAAATTTTCGTAATGGGTATAAAGAAAAAAATTTCATAGAATGAGAATTGGAACAAAATTAAATACAGAATTCGAAAATATGGCAAAGGATTTTGGATATTCCTATTCACAGGTGAAAACTGTAAAAATGGGCCACTACAAAGAGTATGATATTACTAATGCATTCTATATCGCAATGGGATATAAAGAATTAGAATGTTTTCCTACCCTTTGGGACGAATGGAATCCATGTCAAATATATATTAAATATCTTGGAGAGTAATACATCAATAATGTTTTATTTATTAAAAAAATATTTTAGTATCTAAAAAGCTCGATAAGCAAAAAAATAGAAGCTAGTATATTCACTCAAGAAACTTGATTTAGTTTACTTTTTGAAAACTAAATACAGGATAAATACAAATTTATACCCTGCCATTTCCCCTGACGATATAAAAAAATAAATTAGACACTCCCTATGATATCAACTACTCAGGATAGATTCTTCCTCTATTGAATGGGAATAAACGGTGTAACTTAGAATTATTAGGAGTATAATGACGACATAATTCTTAGATACAGCGTATGCAACAAGAACTTTAATCTTAACGAGCAATGCGAGAAAAAAATATTATTAGGTCTAACTGCTAACATAGTGATATATATACCCCCTTGATATAATATTACTATACCAAGGGGGTATATTTGTATAAGGTAAACTAGTATATTTATTAATATTCTAAAGAATAACCTTTTTCTATTAAGTCTGAGACTTTTTTTCACTTATGAAAACCTTAAAGTATTTGAACTCCTTATCTGAATCCGGAATTGAGAATTCAAAACTTTTTTTCCGTTCCATTTTTCCATACATCTTCTGGTTCAAATCTTCTTGAAAAAAATAAACTCTGTCTTCTCCATCATAACATTCAATTAAAAATATATATGTCTAATGTCATAACCAGTAGTGTTTTTCAAAATTACCTCTGTAGCGTTTCTCATTTCCATTAGGCCCACTAACATTTTTCAACTTCGAAGTTTTCAGGTTTAAAAAGTATCTGCTAATATTCCGTATACTCTATTAAATTCTTTTTATTACTTTTACCCTCTTTCAATTTCTCATTAAGGATTTTTTTATTTTTTTACAGGAATTTCCACTATTGAATTAATATCTAAAAGTAATTCATAACGTTTTTCTTTGATATTTCTCCCATTCATCTGTGAACGTACTATCCACAAAAATTTTTTTCCCTAATATAGATTTTTCTTTAATATAGCTTCTTTTTGTTTCCTTAAGATTATTAATATATGCATTAGCAAATTCCTTTAACCTAGGATCTTTAAAGTTCCGGTTATTATATTTATCAATTTCAATTAATTCACAATCTATGTAATCTCTAAAGTTTTCAATTGTTATTTTTATTTTTTTACCCTTATCTTTATCCCTATCATTTAAGTAAGCAATCCCCCACCTATTATTCAATCCTTTTTGCTAAAGAGTTTATGAATTCATTATCATATGTATTGGTTTTATCACCTATAAAAATAATTCGGACTTGGTAACAAAAAGGCCTATTAGTAACAGTAATAAAGCTAATCCTATTCTTTTTATCATAAAACTGTAGCCCCCATTTCCATAGTCTTTTAAGTATATCAATACCTTTTTTTCTATTAATATTCTAGTTAACTTTTGATATAAATTTTAAAAATAGTTCCTTAGTATTTAAACTCCTTCTAATTCCCCAAACTATTAATAAAAAAAGGTGGAAAAAGGCTAAATAACTATTAATTAAAAATCGGTAACTTTATTGTAATTTTTTTCGATAAGAAAAGTCAAGTTTGTCTGCGATTATAATTAAGTTGTATAGCAAAAAGTACCAACTTTTTTTGATATATACTCAAGAAAAAGGATAAGATATACTTTAGTTACAATAATAAGACTAAATAATTTAAAAAAAGCTAAATATTAAATTTTTTTATAATATTTTTTTAATATTTACCCATATTTTTGTCCAAGTTATATTGTATAATTATCATAGGTAATAATAAAATAAG
>BNJU01004366.1_pt1 | contig 112531 bp, 93 predicted proteins | sample 8539281 | NCBI WGS metagenome assembly BNJU01 (sample SAMD00202456, study PRJDB9452) | human saliva metagenome | isolation source: human saliva | place: Japan
GAGCTGGCGGGCCCCGGCCACTCCCCGCTCGCCCCGGCGGTGCGGTGAGACGGCGGCGCGCTGGTGCGGGTTCTCCCCGTATCGCAGGCCCGCCAGGCGCTCGTAGCCGACGCCGACGTAGGGCGGGCAGCGCCGCAGGCTCCCCGAATCGGTTCTGTCTGCGGCGTCGGCGGTGTTCGCAGCACCGTCGGCCTCGACCTGCGCGGCCAACCAGGTGGACACGGCGGCGTCGTAGGCGGCGGTGTGGGCGAAGGCCTCGGCGGCCAGCCGGCGGCGGGCCGCCAGGGTGAATCCGCCCTCGCGCACGGCGGCGGTGACATCGCTGTAGTGATCAGGGCTGGTGACGACAGCGACGGCGGGGTGGTTCTTGGCCGCGGCGCGCACCATGGTGGGCCCGCCGATGTCGATCTGCTCGACACAGGCGTCGAAGGGGGCTCCGGAGGCGACGGTGTCGGAGAAGGGGTAGAGGTTGACGACGACCAGGTCGATGGGGGTCACGTCCCAGGGTCCCCAACTGGTCGAGGTGGTCGGGCTTGCGGCGATCGGCGAGGATGCCGGCGTGGACGGCCGGGTGGAGGGTCTTGACGCGGCCCTCGAGACACTCGGGGAAGCCGGTGACCTCCTCCACCGGGGTGACAGCCAGGCCCGCGGCGGCGATGGTGGCGGCGGTGGAGCCGGTGGAGACGATCTCGACGCCGGCGTCGGCCAGGGCCTGAGCCAGGGGGACGAGACCGGTCTTGTCGTAGACGGAGACGAGGGCGCGGCGCACGGGCACGCGGTCCGGGCTGACGAGACCCTCGGTGGGAACGTGGGCGGTGGGAACCGTCTGGTTCATGGACTGCGAGGACTGGGACGACGACGGGGACATGGACGAGGACATGGCGCTCCTGGTTCGACATGAGGAGGTGCGGGACGCCCAGGCGGACGACGTCCCGTTCATGGACGGCCTCGGCCACTCCCCGGTGGTGCCCCACCCTCGCCAGTTGCGGCCGCCCCCATCCTATCGGCTGGTGTCCGCCAAGCCACCAGAACCGAGCGCAGCCCGCCCCTGACCCGCGAAATGTCGCTACCGGTGAATCCGCCTACCGATCGGCCTGTTTCCTTGCGGGCGCCTTTAGATACGTCATACAGTCCACAACATGACTGCGCCCATTAACATCGCAGCAACACCGGTATACCGCGGGGTTCCTCCCGAGCGGTGGCAGGAGGCCGCCTCCGCCTACCGGCGCTGGTGGAGCCGCCACTCGGGTCTGTCCAGCGCTCTGAACCTGGTGGTGCGCGGAGCCTACGCCCTCATGATCCCTGCTGCTCATCGCCGCCCTGATGACGGTGCCGCGGCTGGCCTACGCAGTCGTGCCGGCGGCGTTCATGACCGTGTGCCTCATGGTGGTGGCCCTGCTGGCCCGCACGAGGACCATCGGCTGGCGCTCCGTGATCCTCATGTACGGCGTCGGCGCCGCCTGGTCGCTCATCGTGGCCATGATCATGAGCGCGGTACGCACCCGTGCAGGGCTGTCCGTCATGGGCAACGGGATGAGCATCGCCCCTGACCATTGCCCTCGATGTGCTCAGTCCCCTGGTACCCCTGGTCCTCGTAGTGTTCCTGGCCCCGGGAAGGATGCGCCGCCTGGCGGCCTCCGACTGGGCCCTGCTGGGTTTCGCCGCCGGTGCCGGCCTGACGGCCGTCAAGGACGGCATCCGGGCTCTTGAGGAGAACGGCCTGCTCTCCTCGGTCCTGGGCAACGGACGTCTGCCGTTCTCCTTCAACCCGTGGACCTCGGGGTCGATGACCCAGGAGGGAAGCAACGTCCTGGCGGTCAGCAACCAGGTGAGCACCGCGAGCATCACGATGGCGGTGGCCGTGGCCATCACGCTGTGGCGGCTCAAGGACTCACCGGCCTTCGAGGGTGCCAAGAACCTCGTGTGGCTGCGGGTCGTGGCCTGGATCTGCCGGCCTTGGTCATCCTGCAGTCAGTGAGCGACCACGCCACCTACATCGCCAGGATCGCCCAGCATCTGGGCCAGAGCGACTCCGGCGGCGGTTTCCCGGCACTGCTCATGTTCCTGTGGCGGGTCAATGGCGGAGGCCTGAGCGCCATCCCCCTGTCCGTCATCCTCATGGCCGCCTGCCTGCTCCTGGACGCCCACCGCCGCGCCTACGCGGGCGTGCACGGCTGGACGGTGGCCGGGGCGCCGGCTCCCCGCTATCCCAACCTCACCGAGGCGCCGCCGTTCGTACGGGCTCTCATCGTCTCGGTGGTAGCACTGGCGAACTTTACCTGGGGCGACCTGGCCGTCACCTGGGGTGCTTACGGGGACCTGCGCCAGGGGCGTCTCTACGCCATGCGGGCCGGGCGGGCCACCGCCGAGCAGGTGCGCGGCGTGCGGGCCGACGCCATGGAGGCCACGACGCCGGGCGCCGAGCCGAATGCCCGTCAGGGCTTCCGTCTGGGGATCCTGGTGGTCAGCGTCGTGCTGTTCCTCCTGTGCTGCATGTATGAGGTGCGCACCGTCTGGCAGCTCGCCCCCGAGCTCAAGGACACCGAGGACGACCTGTTCCTCTCGGCCCTGCCACGGATGTTCTCCCAGTGGTGGAGCTCCCTGAACGGCACCCAGGGGCTGCTGTGCGCGATCGGTGTGCTGGCCGCTGCGGCCATGAGCCTCTCACTGATCCTGACTCTGGGGGTCGCCGAGGCGCCGTATCAGCACCGCGACCTCGTCCACCGGCCTCGTGAGCTACCTGATCACCCTCACGCCCGGACAGGCGGCCCTGGCCCTGCTGGACTTCGCCATGACCTACATGCCGCGCTCCGCCCTGAGCGCGAGCCCGGCGGGCGGCGGCACGGACCCTGGCCGCCGAGCTCTCGGTCAACCGGCGGATCAGGGCCGCCGAGAGCTTCTCCGAGAGCCAGGATCTGTTCACGGCACGCACCAAGCGGCAGGTGGCGGTCGAGGCCGACATCGCCCGTCTCCAGAAGCTCGCCGAGTCCCTGGGCGTCGTCGGCGTCGATGCTCTCGAGCCCAGCCGGATCGATGAGACCGTCGCCGACCTGGCCGCCTCCGGGGCGGACTCACGCGTGGTCGGCGAGATGCGCGACCTGGCCGCCTCCGTGGCCGAGCAGCAGGCCGAGATCCTGGAGATCTCGCGCCGACTGAACACCAGCAACGGCGAGCAGTTCGCCATCCTGGAGGGATTCCGGATCACCGACGCCTTCCGTGGCGGCGCCATCGACCAGCGGCCGGTCGACAGCCCGGTCCACGCTCTGGCGCTCTCCCCCAGCGGGGGCCCAGCTGGTCGTCATCGAGTATCAGGGGCCGCCCCGACCATCGATGACGACGACGAGACCGACATTCCTCCTCGCCGGCTGCCGGGCCGGGCCGCGCACAAGTCGGCCGACAACGTCCTGGAGCACCTGGCCTCCGACGAGCGCGTCACCCGGTTCTTCCGTGAGACGCCCGAGTTGTGGCAGTCCCTCAAGGAGGGGCGCACGAGCCTGGAGGCGAATGTCCTCTACACCCCCATTCCCGGAATGACCTACCGGGCGGGGTCGGCGGTCCTTGCGGTGACGCCCGAGCTCGTCGAGTCCATGGACACGGCGATCAGCGCCCTGAGCGGCGCGGACGCTCCGGCCCGCTAGATTCCAGACGGGCATCCTCAGAGTTCGCACCAGCAGGCGCTGTGGGCGCCACGAGGTTTGTGACGCGAGCCCGCAGAGGCTGACAGGGACCGTGGTGATCGCTGGCCGGCCTCGGCCGCAGAGCAAGGTAGACGGCCAAGCGGATCGGGAACTGCGTTCTCGATCCAGAACGTACCCATCCCGCAAACCACTGACGTCCACCCTCAGTCGTCTGCGGGAGAACTCAGTCCTCGATCGACAGGTACGTTCCCGATCAGCGCAGTGCACTGCCGCCCCCCGCTCCGCGTGGACCGTAACAGCCCTCGAGGGGAGCACCGGCGCTACGCCCGGTCGTCCTGCTCGTCGACGTCCTCGTCCGCAGCGGCATCTCGACGGCGGTAGGCCGCCGGCAGGACCGACTCGGGCAGGGTGCCCCGGGCCCAGGCGCGCGTATAGGGGTGAGCGAGGACCGCCATGGCGGCCAGACCGACCCCGACCTCGACGAAGACAAGGATCACGGTGTAGAGGACCTGCGGGCCGACGTCGGTCATCCGGCCCGGCCCCACGGAGCCGGAGGCGGCCACGCACAGCAGGCCCACGCCGCCGGCCACGACGAGGGCGGCCAGGCCAGCGGCGCTGACGGCGTAACGCACCCGCAGGGCGTTGAGAACCGCTCGACGTCGCCAGGCGGCCACCATGGCGCCGGCCGTCACCACGAGCGGGAGCCACAGGCCCACGGTGCTCAGAGGCGTCGCCGGCAGCAGTCCCAGCAGTGGCAGGGTGGGAACGTTACCGGCCACCACACGGTCGGGCGCGAAGACAGTCCCCGTGCCGACGCTGAAGCCGGCACCAATGAGCCAGGAGCAGGCCCAGATGAGCAGGGTCGGTACCCAGCCGACCTGAAGCAGAACCAGGCCGGCTATGGAGACGAATCCGCCCCTGGCCAGGGAGTCGTGCAGGACCGAGACCCGGCCGGCCCCCACGAGGACGGCGGCGACCACCACCAGGAGGCTCAGCAGCGCCAGGGCGCGCGCGGCGCCGTAGGCCAGTGACAGAGCCGGCTCTACCCAGTGCGGGCGGCGGTCCCACCAGCGGTTCAGGTCCGCCCAGCCTTTGCCGGCACGCTGGAGCTGAACGGCGACGACGACGCCCGTGATGACGGTGATACCGCCGACGGCCGGCCAGATCTCCAGTCCTGCGGGGCCGGTCAGGCAGGCCAGGACTGCGACGGCGGTCGCGGCGAGGATGATGGCCGCCCCGGCCGCCGGGCGGGTGGGGCGGGCACGCCGCACGCAGATCCAGGTCCAGCCCGCCTGAGCCAGGGTCAGTCCCAGCAACGGCAGGCTGAGGGTGCCCTGGTCCTCGGAGGACGAGGTGACCATTCCCCCGAAGCCGAGGCTCCACAGCGCGGTTCCGGCACGCAGGGCCTCACCTGCGCTCAGGGCGGCTGCGGCACTGAGGCTGGAGGACGCCATGGACACGGCGACCGTCAGCAGCACCACCACCAGCCAGACCACGCCGACCGACTCGACCCCCACACGCAGGGACCACAGGATCCAGGACGTCAGGCTGGTGACTCGCGACCGCTCCAGGCTCAAGCGCTCACCTCATCGGACAGGGCGCGGTAGAGCTCGCGGGCGATCTCGGCGGTCTGGCTGGGGGTGCGCCCCACCCGGACGCCGGCGGCCTCCAGAGCGGTCTTCTTGGCCTCGGCAGTACCGGAGGAGCCGGAGACGATGGCCCCGGCATGCCCCATGGTGCGCCCCTCGGGGGCGGTGAAGCCGGCGACGTAGGCGACCACCGGCTTGGTCATGTGCTCGCGGATGTAGGCGGCGGCTCGTTCCTCGGCGTCGCCCCCGATCTCACCGATCATGACCACCAGGCGGGTGTCGGGGTCGGCCTCGAAGGCGGCCAGGGCGTCGATGTGGGTGGTGCCGACCACCGGGTCCCCGCCGATGCCGATGCAGGTGGTGAAGCCCAGGTCGGACAGCTCGTGCATGAGCTGGTAGGTCAGGGTGCCGGACTTGGAGACCAGTCCCAGGGGCCGGGGCCGGTGATGTCGGGCGGGGTGATGCCCACGTTGGAGCGGGCCGGGGAGATGATGCCCGGGCAGTTGGGGCCGATGATCTGGACGCCGTGCTCGGCCGCGTAGGCGCGCATCCAGGTGGCGTCGGCCACCGGGATGCCCTCGGTGATGACGACGACGAGGCGCACGCCGGCGTCGACCGCCTCGACGACGGCGCCCTTGGCGAAGGCGGGCGGGACGAAGACGACGCTCACCTCGGCGCCGGTGAGCTCCTTGGCCTCGGCGACGGTGCCGTAGACAGGGACCTCAACGGTTCCGGCCTGAACCTCACCGGCTCCAGGACCGATGGGGGCGACGTCGAAGGCGACGGAGGTGCCGGCCTTGCGGGGGTTGACGCCGGCGACGACCTTCGTGCCGGCCGAGAGCATGCGGGTGGTGTGCTTGCGGCCCTCCGAGCCGGTCATGCCCTGGACGATGACGCGGTCGGTCTCGGTCAGGAAGATGCTCATGTCTCAGGCCTCCTTGGCAGCGGGCTGACCGCTGATCTGCTCGGCGATGGCGGTGACGACGTCGGCGGCCCCGTCCATGGTGTCGACGACGGTGACGCCCTCGATGGCGGCCTCGGCCAGGATGGCGCGACCGGTGTCGGCATTGTTGCCGTCCAGGCGCACGACGACGGGCTTGGGCAGCCCGCCCAGGGCCTCAACGGCGGCCACGATGCCCTGGGCGACGGTGTCGCAGGAGGTGATGCCGCCGAAGACGTTGACGAGGATGGCGCGCACCTGGGGGTCGGAGGCGACGACCTCCAGGCCGGTGGCCATGACCTCGGCCGATGACCCGCCTCCCAGGTCGAGGAAGTTGGCGGGCTTCATGCCGCCGTGACGCTCGCCGGCACCGGCGACGACGTCGAGGGTGGACATGACCAGGCCGGCGCCGTTGCCCAGGACCCCGACCTGGCCCTCGAGGCGCACGTAGTTGAGGCCGGCCTCGCGGGCGCGGGCCTCCAGGGGGTCGGTGGCGGCGGAGTCGACGAGCTCGGCGTGAGCGGGGTGGCGGAAGCGGGAGTTGTCGTCGAGGGTGACCTTGCCGTCCAGGGCGATGATGCGGCCGTCGGCGGCCTTGACCAGGGGTTGACCTCCACGAGGGTGGCGTCCTCGGCGGTGAAGACCGCCCAGAGGCGCTCGACGACGGCGGCGACGTCGTCGGCCAGAGGGCCGGCCTCGAAGCCGGCGGCCTGAACGATCCGGTGGGCGACGGCGGGGGTGATGCCCTCGAGCGGGTCGATACCGACGCGGGCCAGGGCCTCGGGGCGCTCGGCGGCGAGGGTCTCGATGTCCATGCCGCCCTCGCGCGAGCACATGGCCAGGTACTGACGCTCGGCGCGGTCCAGGAGGATGGAGAAGTAGTACTCGGCATCGATGTCGACGCCGTCGGAGATGAGGACGGCGCGCACGGTGTGGCCCTTGATGTCCATGCCCAGGATGTCGCGGGCGCGGGCCTCGGCCTCCTCGACGGTGCGGGCGAGCTTGACGCCGCCGGCCTTGCCGCGGCCGCCGGTCTTGACCTGGGCCTTGACGACCACCAGCTCGCTACCCGCCTCCAGGAGGGACTGCGCGGCGCTGCGTGCCTCCTCGGGGGTCGTGGCCACGGCGCCGTCGAGCACGGGGACGCCGTGCTGGCGGAACAGGTTCCTGGCCTGGTACTCGTAGAGATCCATGCAGCTGATCCTCTCGGGGCATGTGGATGGCTTGAGGGCGCGGGCCGACGTCGGCCGGGCGGGCACCGGTATTGAGCCTAACGTCCCAGTGCCCCCTGAGCGGGCCGGACACGGGGTGGACTTCGGGCTGTCTCACGTAGATCGGGCGCGGCGTCTCACAGCGAGGCGGGGTGGGCGGATGCGGCCGGCACACACCGCCTGCAGCCGATGTGCTGCGCGATCGTCTGTAGATCCGGCCCTTCTCGTAGCCGTCGTCGGCCAGGAGCGCCGTCCACCCACGTAGGATGACGAGGGATGGGGGCAGGTGTTATGAGCGAGGTTCCCGAGGACCTTCAGGGCGGGTCGACCGAGGTCACCAAGGTGGGTGGCAGAGTCCTTCGCAGTCGGCGCCAGGGCAGCACCAATGTCGAGTGGCTGCTCACCGTGCTGGAGCGCAGGGGGTTCAGGTACTCCCCACGTTTCCTGGGCCTGTCCGACGACGGCCAGCAGGTCCTCGAGTTCATTGAGGGGCGGGCCGGAAGCTACCCATTGCCTGCGGCACTGCGCAGCGACGAGGCAGTCGTCTCAGCGGCCCGGGCGCTGCGCTCGCTGCACGAGGTGACCAGTGACCTGGCGACCGAGGTGGTGGAGGGCTGGATGCTGGAGGCCGTTGAGCCCTACGAGGTCATCTGCCACGGGGACTTCGCACCGTACAACTGCGTCTTCGACGAGAGCAGGCTGGTCGGAATCATCGACTTCGACACCGCGCACCCGGGCCCTCGCATCCGCGACGTCGCCTACGCGATCTATCGTTTCGCCCCACTCACCGCGCCAGGAAACGCGGTCGGTTTCGGCTCTCTGGCCGAGCAGGCTCGGCGGGCTCGGCTGTTCTGCGACGAGTACGGGGAGGTGAATCGGACTCAGGTCATCGAGACCGTGTGCCGACGGCTGCTCGATCTGGTCAGCTACATGCGGTCGCAGGCGGCGCAGGGCGACGCGGCGTTCCAGTCCCATCTCGACGGCGGCCACGACACCGTCTATCTGCGTGACATCCACTATCTGAGGACCAACGCGGCGGCACTTACCAGGGCGCTCATGTAAGAGACCCCGATCGAACCGCCACTGGATCGCAGCACGAGGCCTTTACCCATGAACGCCGTCGAGAACGTAACTTTCCCTACGAGAACTGCGTTTTCCTCCGGATGACTGAGGGCAGACCCCAGTCGTCTGCGGGAGATCGCAGTTCCCGATCACGAAGTACGTTCCCAATCCTGCGCTGCGCACCACCACGCGAATTATCATGGGGGAGCACGAGCGAGGGGACTCAAGGGGAGACGGTCATGCCCGCACTGACGGCGACGAGCGCGCTGGTCGGCGCCATGGTGCTGCTCGGCCTCTGGAGCGGCAAGCGGTGGGGCCGACGACGCAAGCGCGTCCTCGACGCCGAGGCCCGCAGGTTCCACGCCCACCGAGGCGGGTAGGTCCCTGGTCGTGAACCTGACGGTCCCTGCACCCACAACAGGAGGACATATCGTTCCCCTCAACCGGTGGGGTCTGCCAGGGACCGGCGAATGTGTGGAAGCCGGTTCCAGGAAACGATCCTGGGACCACAGGCGGATGACGTGGCGGCGCTCACCAGCAACAATAAGGACCGACGTCCTCCCGGCCGACGCCGGGAGCCAGGCCCACCGGCGACCTCAGGGAAGGACCCCACATGCCAGCCGCCATGTCCTCAGACAACACCCTCTCCCCCACCGGCTCGTCGGCCGGCCCGCTGCTCGGCCTGGACGGAGAGCCCCTGCGTATCGGGGTCCTCACCTCCGGCGGCGACGCACAGGGCATGAACGCGGCCGTGCGGGCCGTAGTGCGCACCGCCATCCGCCTGGGGGCCCAGCCCTACGCGGTCATGGAGGGCTGGGCCGGGGCCGTGGCCGGAGGCGACGGGATCCGCCCCCTGGAGTGGGACTCGGTGGGCTCCGTCCTCCAGCGCGGCGGCACCATCATCGGCACCGCCCGCTCGGCCGAGTTCCGCGAGCGCGCCGGCCAGCTGGCGGCCGCCCGCAACCTCCTGGAGCACGGCATCGACCGGCTCGTGGTCATCGGCGGCGACGGGTCCCTGACCGGCACCAACGAGTTCCGCAAGAACTGGCCCTCCCTGCTCGAGGAGCTCGTCGCCGGCGGCGACATCAGCGCGGAGACAGCCGCCGCCCATCCCGTCCTCATGGTGACCGGCCTGGTGGGCAGCATCGACAACGACCTCGTGGGCGCCGACATGACCATCGGCACCGACTCGGCCCTCCACCGCATCCTGGAGGCCATCGACGACATCTCCTCAACGGCCGCCTCCCACCAGCGCACCTTCGTCGTGGAGGTCATGGGCCGCCACTGCGGCTACCTGGCTCTCATGGCGGCCGTGGCCGGGGGCTGTGACTACGTCCTGGTCCCCGAGCTTCCCCCGGGCAAGGACTGGGAGGAGGACATGTGCTCCAAGCTCAAGGCGGGTCGGGAGGCTGGGCGCCGCGAGTCCATGGTGATCGTCGCCGAGGGCGCCACCGACCGCGAGGGCAACCGCATCACCGCCGACGACGTCCGCCAGGTCATCGCCGACAAGCTGGGCGAGGCCGCCCGCGTCACCATCCTGGGTCACGTCCAGCGCGGTGGCCGCCCCAGCGCCTACGACCGCTGGATGTCCACGCTGCTGGGCTGTGCCGCCGCCCGCGAGGTGGTGTCCATGGAGCCGGGCAGCGAGCCGGTCATCATCGCCGAGCGTCACAACCGCATCCGCCGCCTGCCGATGATGGAGCAGATCGCAGCCACCCGCGCCGTCAAGGACCTCGTGGCCGCCCACGACTACCTCGGGGCGATCCAGGCCCGCGGCGCCAGCTTCGGCAGCATGCTCGAGCTGTTCGAGACCATGTCCACGCCTCCCGCCGAGCCCTCCACCAATGCGGACTCGACGCCTTCGTCCACCGCTCGCCCCAAGCGGGTCGCCATCATCCACGCCGGCGGCCTGGCACCGGGGATGAACACGGCGGCGCGTGCGGCCGTGCGCCTGGGCATCGACCACGACTTCACGATGCTGGGAGTCTACGGCGGCTTCCCCGGCCTGCTCGACGGCGATGTGCATGAGCTGACCTGGGCCGACGTCGAGGGCTGGGTCGGCGACGGCGGCGCCCAGCTGGGCACGCGCCGCGAGGTGCCCACCATCGAGCAGCTCTACGCCCTGGGGCGGGCCATCGAGCTCCATGAGATCGATGCCCTGCTGGTCATCGGCGGTTACAACGCCTACCTGAGCGCCTTCCGCCTGGTCACCGAGCGGGACCGCTACCCCGCCTTCCAGATCCCGATCGTGTGCGTGCCGGCCTCCATCGACAACAACCTGCCCGGCTCCGAGCTGAGCATCGGCACCGACACCGCCCTCAACAACGCGGTGGTGGCGCTGGACTCCATCAAGCTCTCCGCGGCGGCCTCGCACCGCTGCTTCGTTGCCGAGGTCATGGGCCGCAAGTGCGGCTACCTGTCCCTGATGTCCGGTCTGGCCACCGGCGCGGAGAAGGTCTACCTCAACGAGGAGGGCATCACCCTCAAGGGGCTGGCCGCCGACTCCGAGCGGATGGTGGAGTCCTTCCGCTCAGGTCGCAGCCTCTACCTGGTGATCCGCAACGAGCGGGCCAGCGTCAACTACACCACCGACGTGCTGGCCCACATCTTCGCCGAGGAGGGCAAGGGCCTCTACGACGTGCGCGAGGCGATCCTGGGCCACCAGCAGCAGGGCGGCAGCCCCACGGCCTTCGACCGAATCATGGCGACCAAGCTCGTCGCCTACTCCCTGGAGCTGCTGGCCGGTGCCCTCAAGCGCGGCGAGCCGACGGCCTCCTACGTGGGCCTGGTGGGGGGCAAGGTCTCCAACCACCCGTTGGACCGCATGAACGACGACCTCGACCGCGACAACCGTCGTCCCCGCTACCAGTGGTGGCTGGGCCTGCGCCCCGCCGTGGCCCTGGTCAGCCAGAACAGTGGGACCCTGGCACTCGAGGACGTCCCCGACTTCGGCGAGGCGGTCGACGACGCGGCCGGCGATCAGAGGTAGCAAGGTGACTGCCCGCCCCGGTCCGCGGCGCGCGGCGGTCCCACCCGGGGCCGCTGGAGCCTCCACCGGGGCGACGCGGCCCGCACTCGGAGGAGCGCCTGGGCGGCCCTGGTCCTGCTTGTCGGAAGCCTGTCGCTCGGCGTCGTCCTGGCTCTGGTGGGCGGCCCCTGGCAGGTCCTCGCCGTCCTGCACCTGGGGGCACTGGCGATCTGGTTCCTCGTGTGGCGCCGCGGCTGGCGCGACCTGCTGCGCTCCGCGGGGCCTCGCAGTCCCTGGTTGCTCTTCGCCGTCGGCGCGGGCCTGTGCGCTCTCTCCGCCGTGGCACACCACCCGATCGACCGGATGGAGCCGGTTCACCACTCCGTCCGTCATCGCCATGCTCGCCGAGACGCTGGTGACGGCCGCAGCCGTCTGGTACCTGGGACGCCCGAGCCACAAGTCAGCATCCCACCGCTAGGCCGGGCTGCGGAAGCCTGTCGGATTCGAGACTGCCCGGGGTCTGGAGGACACGCAGTGGGCCTCACGGACTGTACCCGCGATATCCGACGTCGAGGGCTGGGGTGCGTCCACAACGAACCACGTGCTTGTCCGCTCCTGAGCTGCGGGGCCGGGTATCGTGCCTGGCGTGCGCGCGCTGACCCGACCCCGGTTCCTTCTGGCCGCCGCCTTGGCGGGCGTGGCCGCGGGTCTCATCGGGATCGCGATGGCGCTGCTCCTGGAACTCTTCGAGGCGCTGTTCTACGGCGTCGCCCACGGCGGGCTTCTGGAGCGCCTGGCCGCTGCCCCGCCCTGGCGGCGCGTACTCGCCCCGACCATGGGCGGCCTCGTCGCCGGTGGCGTGTGGTGGTGGCTGCGTGCAACCGGTGGGGTGGCCGACGTGGAGACCGTAGTGGCGGACCGCTCGGGTAGGGAGGCGAACCGGATGGGACTGACACGCCCCTTCCTCGACGCCGTCACCCAGGTCCTCACGGTCGGTTCGGGCAACTCGGTGGGCCGCGAGGGCGCTCCGCGTCTGGCCGCCGGGGCGGTCGCGGCCGGGCTCGCCGCCCGACTGGGGATCGGCAGGCCCGAGAGCGCGATCCTCATCGCCTCCGCCGCCGGGGCCGGCCTGGCGGCCATGTACAACGCGCCGCTGGGAGGGGCGGCCTACGCCGTCGAGCTCGTCATGGTCGCCGGGATGCGGCGGCGCGGGGCCCTCGTGGCGGTCCCGGTGTGCATCATCGCCACGCTCGTCTCCTGGCTGCACTCCCACGGACGACCCGCCTTCGAGGTCGCCTCGCAAGGACTGTCGTCGGGGACCGTCCTCGGACTGGTTCTGCTCGTGCCCGTCGCCGCTGCGCTGGGAGTGGGCGCCAGGCGACTGTGGTCGTGGATGCTGGCACGCCGGGTGCGCGCCGTACGGTGGCTGCCAGCGGCGATCGGGGTGGCGGGACTGGCAACCGGGTTGGTGAGCCTGTGGGTTCCGGCCGTCGTCGGCAATGGCCGCGACGCCATGGAGGTGGCCCTGGGCGCCCACGTTCCGGAAGACTCGAGCGGCGCCCCGGGTGCGGTCCTGGTCATGCTGCTAGGCATCGTGGCCCTCAAGCCGGTCCTCACCGGGCTCACACTCGGAGCCGGTGCCACCGGGGGACGCCTGGCCCCCTCCCTGGCCGTGGGATCGAGCGCGGGAGCCGCGCTGGCGATCGCGCTTCAGGCCAGCGGGATGGAAACCAGCATCTCGGTGCTGGCGATGGCGGGCGCGGGCGCGGTGCTCGCCACGACCCAGAAGGCCCCCGTCTTTGGGATCGTCTTCACCTGGGAACTGGCCCGTGCCGGAGCCTGGACGCTGACAGCACTGATCGCCGTCGTCCTGACGGTCATGCTGCTGACCTCCCCCACCTGGCGGCAATCCGCAGTATCCCGGCTGCGGGGCTCGGGGAAGCGATAGCCGAAGCCTCCTGCCACGTGTCAGGGTCATTAAATCTTCCGATCGACCGTATACTCCTGCGCGGATCGCGACAGACAGACACTTCTCACCGGAATCACTATGGATCGTCACAGGGGCGTCGCCCCGCCCCGCCACGCGTTACGGCCCTCCACGGCCGACGCCTACACCTTCGAGACCGGGCAGCCCGCTGTTTCCGAGGGCGTCACCCTTTTGCCGCCGTCGCCCTGCTGGTCGGCGCCCCGGCGCTGGGAATCGCCCTGGCGCTCCTTCGGGGTCCGTGGATCCTCATGCTCGCCATCCTTCACCTCGGCGGGCTCGCTCTCTGGTTCGGGCTGGCCCACCGCGGCTGGCGTGACCTGCTGGCCGGTGGCGGCATCCACAGCAGGACGCTGCTCTTCACGACCGGAGCCCTGGCCGGGATCGCCTTCGGCGGGCTGCACGCCTGGATGGGGCCGACAGGCACCGGCCCCCTGTGGAAGCCGGAGATCACCGCATCCACGGTGCTTCACGCACTGGTCTTCGCCATCTCTGTCGGCATCGCGTATAACGCGATCCCTGAGGAGATCACGCTGCGACGCACCCTGTTCGCACCGGTGCGAGAGCGCCTCGGCGCCACAGCGGCCGTGCTGTTGACGACGGCATCCTTCACCGCCCTGCACCTGCCGACCTGGCTGACCTCGGAGACCAGCCTCAAGGGCTACGCCTGGCAGATTCTCCACAAAGGTGCTCTTCGGACTGCTCGCCGGCTGGTCGGTGGTGCGGCTGCGGTCGGTGTTCTTCGCGCTGGGCCTGCACGTCAGCGGAAACGCGCTGGGCCTGTTCATCGGCCAGCTTCAGAGCGAGAACCTGCCCGACTTCGAGATCTCGTGGCTCAACGCGGCGATCCTGCTCACTGGCGCAGCCGTCGCCGCCGGCCTCATCCATCTCCTGGGCCGACGGCGGAAGCAGCCCTCTGCGCTCAGTCCTTGATCGTGAGGATCTCGTCGACGTCGACGCGGTCGGGGGCGAAGGCCGCCAGCGCCGAGTCCGCGGGGTGGCCCAGCGCGATCCCGACCGCCACGATCTCATCGGCTCCGATCCCCATGGCCTCGCGCACCTCGTCCGGGTACATGACCAGGGCGTAGGCGTTGATGGCGCCAAGTCCCTTGTCGGCAGCCGCCAGGACGAGCATGGCGGAGAAGGCCCCGAGGTCGTGGAAGGACCACGGAGTGGACTCGACCGGGATCGTGACGTACAGGACCGCCTGAGCGTTGAACAACCGTCCCTGCGATGCCTGGAACTCCTGGACGCCCTCGCCCAGCTGGGCACCGATCTGCTCGCCGAGCGCGGCCATGTTCTCCTGGGTGGTCGGAGACCACTCGGTACGAGGCTTCACCGGAAGGTCGGATTCTCCCTTCCTGCCGGCGGCGACGTCTGCGGCATGGCGCTTCTTGATCTCCTCCAGGGTCCGGCCGGTGGCGGCGTAGACCCGCCAGGGCTGGGAATTCACCCACGACGGCGCCTGCTGGGCGGTGCGGACGACGTCGACCAGGTCCTCCCGGGAGACGGGCTGGTCGGTGAAGTCTCGCACCGAGTGACGATTGGCGACGACCTGGCTGAACTCCATGGTGCTCTCCTACTTCCGATGTCCATGGGTTTGTCCACCGAGACCAACGATCGGCCGGCCGGCACTATTCCAGTGACGGGGCCCTCGGGCTGGCGCGGCGAGCACCCAACCCGCTCAGGCCCGACGGCGCAGCAGCACCGAGTCCCAGCCGGCCAGGACCGCGGGCAGCCCCGCGTGCCCGGAGCCGGGCTGGACGTCCGGGTCGCCGGCGCGCAGGACCTGCTCGGCCTCGGTCCACTGCCCCGCCTGCAGCCCCTCGGCCGCGAGCGCCCCAGCAGGCCGCCCTCACCGGTCAGGGTCAGGTCATCGCGGGCGCACTGGGCGATGAGCAGGAGCTGCTCGACGCGGTTCTCACCCGTCTCATCCGGCTCCGGGGACCGCCACTGACGCAGGATGACCCAGGCGGTGGGGTGGTCGGCCGCCAGGAGCCGGAAGGTGCCCAGGGCGAGGGCGTCGTCGTCGTGGCGCAGTGCGATGAGGGAGCGGTAGTGCTCGAAGACGCTGCCGGGCACTCCCGCCTGGGCTGCGGCGTGGACGGTGCCGTGGTCGGGAGCCAGGGCGATCCAGGACTCGCCGGTGGTGAACCCGGCCTTCTCGCTACCGTCCCAGTGAACGGGGGTGCGGGCGTTGTCCCGGGAGATGGGGGCCAGACCGGTCAGGACGGCGGCCGGGTCGTCGCCGGCGCGCACGCGCTCGTGGAAGTGGTTGATGGACTCCAGGTCCCGGTAGTCCTCGATGGAGCGGAAGACCGTGTTGGCCATGCCGAGCTCCTCACCCTGGTAGACGTAGGGCGTGCCGCGGTGGGTGTGGAGGATCGTGGCAAGGGTCTTGGCCGAGCGGACGCGCCAGGCCGGGTCGTCGTCGCCGAAGCGGGAGACGGCGCGGGGCTGGTCGTGGTTGTCCCAGTAGGCGGAGTTCCAGCCCTTCTCCGCCGTGACGACGCCGGAGGAGTCCGTGACGGGGGCGAGGGCCGCCTGCCAGTCGGCGAGGTTCTTCTTGAGGACGACCAGGTTGAGGGGCTGCGGGTCGAACTTGCCTCCGGGCCCGTCGGTGAGGCTGACGTGCTCGAACTGGAAGACCATGTCGAGCTCGGCGCGGGCGGGGTCGGTGTAGAGGGCGGCCTCGCTTCGCGTGGCTCCGGGCATCTCGCCAACGGTGATGACGTGGCCGGGCCGGGGTGCGAGGACCTCTTGGTTCATCTCGTGGAGGAACTCGTGGATGCGCGGCCCGTTGGCCACCGCGGTGAAGGCGTTGCCGTAGAGGTCGCCCTCGCCCTGGGGCGCGTCGGTGAGCGGGTAGGCCTTGGAGATGAAGTTGATGACGTCCATGCGGAAGCCGTCAACACCGCGCTCCAGCCACCAGGTCATCATCTCGTAAACGGCGCGGCGCACCTCGGGGTTCTCCCAGTTGAGGTCGGGCTGCTTGGGTGAGAAGAGGTGCAGGTAGAACTCCTGGGTGTCCTCGTCCCAGGCCCAGGCCGACCCGGAGAAGGCCGATCCCCAGTTGGTGGGCTCGGTGCCCGGCTGCCCGGGAGCCAGCCCATCGACCTGCCGGGCGGGTCTCCAGATGTACCAGTCACGCTTGGGGTCCTGCGTCGAGGAGCGGCTGGCGGTGAACCAGGGGTGCTCGTCGCTGGTGTGGTTGACGACGAGGTCCATGACCAGACGCATGCCGCGGGCGTGGAGCCCCTCGATGAGGGCATCGAGGTCCTCCAGGGAGCCGAAGAGGGGGTCGATGTCCTGGTAGTCGGAGATGTCGTAGCCGTTGTCGTCCTGCGGGGAGCGGTAGACGGGGCTGAGCCACACGACGTCGACCCCGAGCTCGTCGAGGTGGTCCAGGCGGTTGGTCAGACCCGGGATGTCACCAATTCCGTCGCCGTCGGAGTCGGCGAAGGAGCGGGGATAGACCTGGTAGACGACCGCGCGGCGCCACCAGTCCGGTTCGTCACCGACGTGGTGGGGAGAGACGACCAGGGGTGCGGGACGGGTCATGGGAGGCTTCCTTCCTACCGGCATGTGGCGGAATCTGAAGGGGAGACAGGAGCAGGTCAGAGCAGCCCCGTCCGCGTCGGGGCTGCAGGCGTCACCCGGGTGCACGACGTCGGGCCCGGCAGCTCGGGAACCGTCCCGGCTGCACCGCCGCAGTCTTGGCGGCCCCGTGCCGATTGTGTCAGAAAGCGCTGCCAGCCGCGGCCGATTATGATGATCTCTCGCGCCTTGCCCCAGGTGCCACCTCTCCCATCGTGTCCCTGTGACGACCCCTGTGAAAGGCCGATCGTTGGTTTCTCCTCTCTCCAATGCCCCTGACACGCTGCGTCCGGCAGCAGCCCCCGCCGAGGCGGTCGTCGTCGGGACGACGCCGGCCGAGTCCCGTTACCGGTTCACGGTGCTGACCTCCCGGCTCATCCGCATGGAGTTCTCCCCCTCGGGCGTGTTCACCGACGCCGCTACCCAGCTGGTCGTGAACCGGGATCTCGGCGAGGCGCCGTTGTTCCGGGTGGTGCGGGGTGAGGACCGATTGGAGATCGTCACCGAGCACCTGCACCTGACCCATGTCCCCTCACTGGGCTTCTCCCCATCGGGCCTCAGCGTCAGGCTGCGCTCGACGGCGCTCCACGCCCACGGCGGCACCTGGCACCACGGCGACGTGTGGGACCCCGACGAAACCTTCCCGACGAACCTGGGCGGCACCACCCGCACCCTCGATGAGGCCGACGGCGCCGTCGCCCTCAGCCCGGGACTGCTGAGCCTGAACGGCATCACCGCCCTGGACGACTCCGCCTCGCTGCTGCTCACCCAGGACGAGTGGGTCCGGCCCCGTGAGTCCGGCAACCGCCTGGCCGACGGGGCGCAGGACCTCTACGTCTTCGGCTACGGCCAGGACTACCGGGGGGCGCTGCGCGACTTCTTCCGCCTCACCGGCCCGAGCCCTCTCATTCCGCGGGCGCTGCTGGGCAACTGGTGGAGCCGCTACTACCCCTACAGCGGCCAGGAGTACCTGGCGCTCATGGACCGCTTCACCGCCGAGGAGCTGCCCTTCTCCGTGGCCGTCATCGACATGGACTGGCACCTCACCGACATCGACCCGGCGATCGGCACGGGCTGGACCGGCTACACCTGGAACCGGGATCTCTTCCCGGACCCTGCGGCCTTCCTGGCCGGCCTGCATGAGCGGGGCATGCTCACCACGCTCAACGTCCACCCCGCCCAGGGGGTGCGGCGCCACGAGGAGGCCTATGAGGAGGTCTGCGCCGACCTGGGCCTGGATGCCGGCAGCGGGGAGGACGTGCCCTTCAACGTCGCCGACCGGGTCTTCATGGGCTCCTACCTCTCGCGCCTCCACCACCGGCTGGAGGACCAGGGCGTGGACTTCTGGTGGCTGGACTGGCAGCAGGGCGGCTCCACGACGGTTCCCGGCCTGGATCCGTTGTGGATGCTCAACCACGTCCACTACCTCGACTCGGGCCGCGAGCGCCCGACGGAGGCGGGCGGCGTGGAGCGGCGTCGGCCGGTGACCTTCTCCCGCTTCGCCGATGCCTCGAGCCACCGCACCCCGGTGGGCTTCTCCGGGGACACGATCATCAGCTGGGACTCCCTGCGCTTCCAGCCGCGGTTCACGGCCACGGCCGCCAATATCGGCTACTTCTGGTGGTCCAACGACATCGGCGGGCACATGCTGGGCTACAGCGATGACGCGATGGCGGCGCGATGGTTCCAGCTGGGCTGCTTCTCCCCCCATCAACCGCCTGCACTCGTCGAACTCGGCCTTCACCTCCAAGGAGCCATGGCGCTACTCTCGCGACGCGCGCGCCACGATGGAGGCGCACCTGAGGCTGCGCCACCGGCTGGTGCCCTACCTGTACACGTGGGCGCGGCGCTCGGTGAGCGAGGGCGTGGGACCGGTGCGTCCGCTCTACCACGACCACCCGCGGACGCTGGCCGCCTACGAGCACCGGAACACCTTCTGCTTCGGAGACCTGCTGGTGGTGCCCTTCACCTCCCCGCTGGACAAGGTCACCGGCCTGGGCCGGGAGCTGACCTGGCTGCCCGACGGCGTCTGGTACGACCTGCCCACGGGGCGCCGTTATGAGGCCGCCGCCGGCGGGCACGGGCGCATGCTGAGTCTGTCGCGCCCACTGGACCGTATCGGTGTCCTGGCCAGGGCCGGCTCGGTCATCCCGCTGGCCGGGAACCTGGCGGAGGCAGCCGGGGACAATCCGCGCGAGCTGGAGGTCGTCGTCGTGCCCGGAGACTCGGGGTCCTTCACCCTGGAGGAGGACGACGGCTCGGCCGAGCCGGGGCCGGACCGGGTCGCCCGCACGCACATGGCACTGACCTGGCCGGACACCGAGGACGAGGACGGCGGGGACGCGGTGCTGCGTATCCGCCTGGAGGGGGCCACCGACGTCGTCCCGGACTCACGGAAGGTGACGGTACGGCTTCTGTCCTGCCGGGTGGCGGGCGCCTGGCTGGGGGTGGGCGAGCAGGCGTGCCGACTGGCCACCGAGGAGGTCGATGGTGACGGATTCACCCTGGGGGCGGGCACGCTCGTGCGCGTCGGTGAGCTGTCCCGCCAGGAGCTGACCGACGGCGTCGGACTGGTGCTGCGCGGCACGCGGCAGGAGCCGATGGACTGGCGCGACGAGGTCCACACGATCCTGGATGCCGCGCGCGTGGAGTACATGGCCAAAGGACCTGGCCTGGGCCGCGGTGCAGCGGGGCCTGAGCGGGACCGCCCTCCTGGGTGAGATGGAGGCCCTGGGACTGCCTGAGACGCTGCGAGCCGCCGTGGCCGAGGTGCTCCCCCACTCCTGAGCACGGCGCGAGGGCCGGCTCTGGCGGGTGAGCGCGAACTGGCCGGCGCTACCGAAGGCCGCGGCTAGGCTGTCGGTCATGAGTGAGAGTCCCTCCCCCCGTTTCCCCGAGGCCGAGCCCTACTTCGTCGGGGACGAGCGCACCAATCGCGAGCGCATGCTCGCCGGTGACTGGTACGTCTCCGACGACCCGGACAGTGCCAGGATCGCGGCGCACGCCCGCAAGATGCTCTACCGCTTCGAGCGGGCCTTCGCCGAGGGTGAGGAGGACTGCTGGGACCTGCTGCGCTCGGCGATCCCGGGACTGGGTGACAAGGCTCGCCTGCTGCCGCCGGTGCGTGTGGACTACGGGGACAACATCACCGTGGGTGAGGGGACCTTCGCCAACTACGGGCTCGTGGCGCTCGACGTCGTGGAGATCCGTATCGGTGCCCACTGCCAGATCGGCCCGAACGTCCAGCTGCTCACGCCGGTCCATCCCCTGGAGCCGACGCCGCGCGCCTGCTCCCTGGAGGCGGCCGACCCCATCACGATCGGGGACAACGTGTGGCTGGGCGGTGGGGTGATCGTGTGTCCCGGTGTGACCATCGGGGACAACTGCGTCATCGGCGCGGGATCAGTGGTCACCAAGGACATTCCCGCCGACAGCCTCGCGGTGGGCAACCCGGCCCGCGTCCTGCGCCGACTGGACGACTCCACCTTCAGCCCCAGGCACTAGGCCGGCCGCGCAGCCTCAACCGGGCGGTGTCCAGACCGGCTGCGCATACCGCGCCGGTAGGCTCGGGCGCATGAGCCGCATGAGCACGGTGCACCCGCGTAAGCCCGGCCTGAAGGAGGTCGCCGCGCTGGCCGGCGTGTCCACGGCGACGGTCAGCTATGTCCTGTCCGGCAAGCGGGCCGTGTCCGCGGCGACGGCTCGGCGCGTGCACGCGGCGATCGAGGAGCTGGGCTACCGGCCCAACCGCTCCGCCGCAGCGCTGCGCTCGGGTCGCTCCTCGACGATCGTTCTGCTCATCCCGGACGTGACGAACCCCTTCTACACCGAGCTCGTCGTGGGGGTTGAGGAGCGGGCCGCCGACCATGACCTGACGGTGGTGCTGCGCAACGCCAACCTCGACCCGTCCCGCGAGCACGCCTACCTCGCCGACGCCCTGTCCTTAGACGTGGCCGCTGTCCTGTGCGCCCCCTTCACGCCGGCTCTGCTCACGGACTTGCCGGCCGGCCCGGGCGCACGGCCACCGGTTGTCCTGCTCGATGAGGCGATCGACGGCGACGCCGCGGCCCGGGTCAGCAGCGACAACGTGCGCGGCGGGGAGCTGGTCGCGGAGCACTTCGCCTCCCTGGGGTGCGCCCGCGCGGCCGTCGTCGGCGCCCCTGAGGGGATGCCGACGTCGGTGGAGCGCATCGACGCCTTCAGGCGCCGGGCGGCGGAGCTCGGGATCGAGGTCCCCGAGCGGGCGGTTGCCCGGGCCGTCAGGCGCACCGGTGACGCGATCGCCCAGGCCAGCGCCATCATCGACGACGTCGCGGGCATCGACGCCTTCTTCGCGGGCGACGACCTGCTGGCGATCACGCTCGTGCGCGAGCTGCGCCGCCGCGGTCTGGCGGTACCCGACGACGTCGCCGTGTGCGGCTTCGACGACATCCCCTGGGCGGCGCTCGTGACGCCCGCGCTGAGCACGGTGCGCCAGCGGGCGCGGGAGATGGGGCGTCGCGGCGTCGACTCGGCGATGGCGCTCCTGGAGGGGCGGGAGGTCGAGGACGTCACCCTGCCGGTTGAGCTCGTCGTGAGGGACTCGACGGCGCCCCGCTGACCCCTACACGTCCTGCGGCTTCCAGCTGGGCTCGGCCACCGGCATGACCTCGCCCATGAGGGCGACGGTGGAGGCCAGTGCCTCGACGGCGTCGTAGAGGACGTCCTCGTGCTCGATGGCGAGCACCCCGTCGTAGCCGGAGGCGCGCAGGTCGGAGAAGAGGCGCCCCCAGAACTGGCGTCCGCCCTCGTGCCCGAGCCCGAGGGTGACGTAGTTCCAGGATCGGGTCGAGGCCCGGTCGACGCTCTGGGTGTCAAGGCGACCGTTGACCGCCGTGATCCGCTCGTTGACGCGGGTGTCCTTGGCGTGGACGTTGTGGACCGCTCCATCGAGCTCTCCGACCATGGCGATGGGGTCGGCGCCCATCCACATGGGGTGGGAGGGTCCAGGTTGGCGCCGACGACGTCGCCGACCTCCTCGCGCAGGCGCAGCAGGGTGGCGGTGTTGTAGACGAGCTGGTTGCCGTGCATCTCGACGGCGAAGCGCACGCCCCGCTCCCGGCCGTAGGCGGCCAGGTCCTTCCAGTAGGGGATGGCGACCTCGTCCCACTGGTAGGCCAGGACCTCCTGGGTCTCGGGAGGCCATGAGGTGGTCACCCAGTTGGGGGTCCTGTCCCCCGGTGCCCCGCCGGGAAGGCCGGACATGAGGACGACGGTACCCACGCCGAGCAGCGAGGCGAGGTCCACCGTGGCGTGGACGAGCCCGTCGATCTCCTGCCCGATGACGGGGTGGAGCTGGTTTCCGTTGATGTTGAGGGCACTGATGCGCAGGCCGCGCTCGGCGATGGCGCCGGTGAACCGGTCGCGGGCGGCGGCGTCGGCGAGCAGGCCGCGCACGTCGCAGTGGGGCGCCGAGGACCAGCCGCCGGTGGGCAGCTCGATCGTGGCGATACCGAGCCCGGCGGCCGTATCGAGCATCTCCTCGAAGGGCAGGGAGGCCAGGGAGTCCGTGACGAGTCCGAGTTCCATGGCTCAGTCCTCCTCACCCAGGACGGACTCGATGGAGGGGACCCGGGAGGCGGGCGCCGTCCTCGTTCATGGAGCGCACGAGGGTCTCGGCGACGATCGTGGTGCGCAGGGAGTCCCTGGCGGTGGCGGCCTCCTCGGGGATGGTCCCGCTCAGGGAGGCCTCGACCCAGGCGGCGAGCTCGGCCCGGTAGGCGGCCGCGAAGCGGGGTCTCCAGTCGGCGGGGTAGGCCGAGCGCCGGCTCAGGTCGGTGGAGACGATGTACTCCTCGGCCTCGATGAGGGCGGGCACGGGAGGCATCTCGATGCTGCCGCGCTCGCAGACGAGCTCGCAGCGCACGTCGTAGCCGTACTGGGCGTGGACCTGGAGCTCGACGGTGTGCAGGACGCCGTCGGCCGAGCGCATGAGGAGGAGCTGGGGGTCGATGCGCTCGTCGATGAGGGAGGAGGGACGCCCGGAGAGCCACTGGACCTCGGTGATGGGGCTGCCGGCGAGCCAGGGCAGGACGTCGATCTCGTGGACGGCGGAGTTGGTGACCGTGGCGGAGGAGTCCTGACCGGGGTAGGCCTCGACGTTGCGGTGGCAGGAGTGGGTCATGAGCAGGGCTCCCTCGCTGCCGGAGGCGAGGCGCCTGCGCATGGCGAGGTAGCCGGGGTCGAAGCGGCGCATGAAGCCGACGGTCAGGAGGGGGCGCTTCAGGGCGTCGTGCTTCCTGATGATGCGGACGGCCTCCTCCACGGTGGGGGTCAGGGGCTTCTCGCACAGGACGGGCAGCCCGGCGTCGAGAAGCGGCGTGGATGAGGTCGGCGTGGAAGGGGTCGGGGACGGCGATGATGACGGCGTCCACTGCTCCGGAGCCGATCATCTCGGTGCCGTCGGCGAAGACCTGATCGGCCCCGACCTCGGCGGCGAGGGTCTTGGCCCGGCCGACGTCGGCGTCGGCGACGGCGGCGAGCGAGGCGCCCCGTACGCCACGGGCGAGGTTGTGGGCGTGATCGGCCCCCATGACGCCGGTGCCGATGACTCCGACGCGCAGGGTGTCCTTGGGGTGTTCCATGGTGTCTTCCTCTCCGTTGAGAACCCGCCAGCCCGCGGGTGTTGTATGTCAGGACAATGCCGGCACCACGAATGTAAACGTTTACGTCTTGTGGCGCAAGTCCACTTCTCAAGGCCTTCTCCCCCTCGTTGCATGCCCGAGGACGACCAAAACCGTCAATCTCAACAAGTTCTTCATATGCGACGCGGCTCCGTGTCGCATATGAAGAACTTGTTGATGTACGTGGCTGGTGGCTGGCTGTGGCGGCTAACTGCGCCGCCAGCGGGGCGGGACGATGAGCCCGCGCCGGTGGACCGCAACCAGCACGGCCAGACCGGCCGTCGTGCACAGCAGGACCGCAACGACGGATCCCTCGACCCCCATGGATCCGCCAGTGAGCAGATCGGGGCCGGTGAAGCGGGCCTCGATGAGTCCGCGCCCCGATCCGGTGCCGGAGATGTCGGAACCGAAGACGCCGCCCTGGACGAAGTTCCAGGCGACATGCACCCCGATCGCCAGCCACAGGCGCCGGGTGAGCAGGTAGCAGGCGCCCAGCAGGATTCCTGCCTCCAGCACGATCGCCACCGAGCCGAAGACCGTGGCATGAGAGTTGGTCAGGTGGGCGGCGCCGAAGAACACCGCAGTGATGGCCAACGCCCACCAGGTCCCCAGCCATCCCTCGATGATGCGCAGCATGACACCCCTGACGAGGATCTCCTCGGTGAATCCTGCGAAGATTCCGGCTCCGAGACCGGCGAGGATCCCCGTGCTCCAGCCGACGTCCACCACATGGTAGGAACCGAGCAGGGCCAGAACCCCGATGACGGCGCACATGAGCAGCGCCCCCATGGCGAGGCCGACCGAGAACTCGCGCAGCGCCGCCCCGCGCCCGCCGAGCTCAATGACGGGCCGGCCACCGATGAGGCGCACCAGCAGCCAGTACCCGAGCAGACCAGGGGCGCTGCGCTGATCGCCGTGACGATTCCGCCACCCGACAAGGTCTCAACACCACCATTGGCCGTGAGACGCGCGAATCCGGTGATCACTGCGAGAATCACTGCGAAAGTCTGAGCGCCGATGACGACCGGGACTCCCAGAAGGAACTGGAGCCAGCCGAGGCGCTCCGCCTTTCGCGGAGGGATGCGCCACTGGGGACTGACCGGAACGAGCCGGTCCAGGAGGCGAGGAGTCCGAGGCTCCACTGATGAAGCCGGAGAGGAAGCCGGGGTGTTCATGACCCCAGTGTTTCCTGCCTGCCGGTAGCCACGCCTCCCCCCGCCAGGAGGAACCGGCCCTTATCCTGCGCTCAGCGCAGTTCTCGGTAGCGTGAGAGATTGATCCGTCAGATCTTGGCCACGGGGGCGTAGCGCAGGATGAGGCGCTTGGTGGTGGGGGCACCGTCGATGACGAACTCGACGCGGGCGGTCAGGGAGCGCCCCTTGCCCTCCAGGCCGACGACGGTGCCCACCCCATAGGAGTCGTGACGCACCTGGTCGCCGGCCCTCAGCCCGGCCACGGCCGCGGGCAGGTCCTCCGAGGCGGCTGCGTTCCCGGCCGACGAGGGGGTGCTCTGCTTGCCACGGGCCTCGAGACGGGTAGAGGCCCGTTTGGCGGCCCGGTCCTGGGCGGTCTCCACGCGCCCCAGCTTGCCCGAGCGCTTGGCACCTCCCCCACGGGCGGGGCGAAGTCATCGTCGTCGGAGTAGCCGCCGGGTAGGAGCCCTGCCGAGAACCACCCGAGCGCTGGCCTCCCGAGCCGAAGCCGCCCTCGCCCCAGCTGCTCCCCCAGCCGGTACCGCCGCCGCGCAGCGCCTCCATGGAGGAGGTCAGGCGCTTCCAGTCGATGGTCTCGCCCGGCACGTCGTCGAGGAAGCGGGAGGCGGGCATGGCGTTGGCGGCGCCCCAGGCCGAGCGCACGGCGGCGCGGGTGAGGTAGAGGCGCTCGCGGGCCCGGGTGAGGGCCACGTAGGCCAGGCGCCGCTCCTCGGCGAGCTCGGTCTCCTCTGCCAGGGAGCGGGCGTGAGGGAAGGTGCCGTCCTCCATGCCGGTGACGAAGACGACCGGGAACTCCAGGCCCTTGGCGGTGTGGACGGTCATGAGGGTGATCTGGCCCTGTTCCTCGGCCCGCCGGGCGTCCTCGTCCTCCAGGTCGGCACTGGGCGGGAGCTGGTCGGAGTCGGCCACGAGCGAGACGCGTTCGAGGAAGTCGGCCAGGGTGCCGTCGGGGTTGGCGGCCTGGAAGTCACTGGCCACGGAGTGGAGCTCGGCGAGGTTCTCCACGCGGGTGGCGTCCTGGGGGTCGTCGCTGGCGCGCAGCTCGGCGAGGTAGCCCGAGGCGTCCAGGGCGGAGTCGAGGACGTCGGCGACGCCGTCGCCGGCAGTGACCATATGCCGCAGGGTGGTGAGCAGCTCGTGGAAGCCGCGGACCTGGTTGCGGGCCCGGGTGGTCAGGCCCTCGACCTCGGGGGGCTCGCCGGACTCGGCGATGGACGGCTGCCCGTCTGCGCTGTCAGCGCCCGCGGCCCCGCCTGGCTCATCGGCCCGCGCCTCGCGGGGGGCTCCGGCGGCGTCGGCGACGGCCTGCCCGAAGGAGACGGCGTAGCGGGCGGCGTGCTCGGCCAGGGCGCCCTCGGCCTTGTCCCCCAGGCCGCGCTTGGGGACGTTGAGGATACGGCGCAGGTTGACGTCGTCGTCGGGATTGTCGACGGCGCGCAGGTAGGCGATGGCGTCCTTGATCTCGCGGCGGTCGTAGAAGCGGGTGCCGCCGATGACCTTGTAGGGCTGGCCGGCGCGCATGAAGGCCTCTTCGAGGGCCCGGGACTGGGCGTTGGTGCGGTAGAAGACGGCGACGTCGCGGGGGTGCACGCCGTGCTCGTCGGACAGGCGGTCGACCTCCTGGCTGATCCAGCGGGCCTCGTCGTGCTCGGAGTCGGCGACGTAGCCGGTGATGGGGGCGCCGTCGCCGGCGGCGGTCCACAGGTTCTTCTCACGCCGGCCGCTGTTGCGGGAGATGACAGCGTTGGCGGCCGAGAGGATGTTCTGGGTGGAGCGGTAGTTCTGCTCGAGCAGGATGGTGCGCGCCGTCGGGTAGTCCTCCTCGAACTCCTCGATGTTGCGGATGGTGGCGCCGCGGAAGGCGTAGATGGACTGGTCGGAGTCGCCGACGACGGTGAGCTCGCCCGGGGGGCAGGGCCGACCCCGCCCCGGAGGTGCCGGGGCCGCCGACGAGCTCGCGCACGAGGACGTACTGGGCATGGTTGGTGTCCTGGTACTCGTCGACCAGGATGTGGCGGAAGCGGCGCCGGTACATCTCAGCCACGGCCGGCCGGGTCTGGAGCAGGGCGACGGTGCGCATGATGATGTCGTCGAAGTCCAGGGCGTTGGCGGCGCTCAGGCGCTCGGCGTAGGCGCGGTAGACCTCGGCGAGGTTGCGCTCGAGGGGGTTGGAGGTGACGGCGCGCTCGGCGAACTGGGCCGGGGTGATGAGCTCGTTCTTGAGGTCGGAGATGCGGTGGGCGAAGGTCTTGGGGGTGAAACGCTTGGGGTCGATGCCCAGCTCGCGCACGATGAGGGTGATGAGGCGGGTGGAGTCGGCGGCGTCGTAGATGGAGAAGGTGGAGCGCAGGCCGGCGGCCTCGTGCTCGCGGCGCAGGATGCGCACGCAGGCGGAGTGGAAGGTGGAGACCCACATGCGCTCGCCGGCGGGGCCCACCAGGGCGGTGACGCGCTCGCGCATCTCGGCGGCGGCCTTGTTGGTGAAAGTGATGGCCAGGATCTCGCCGGGGCGGGCACGGCCGGTGGCGATGAGGTGGGCGATGCGGTGGGTCAGGACCCGGGTCTTGCCCGATCCGGCCCCGGCGATGATGAGCAGCGGCGCGCCGGCGTGGGTGACGGCGGCCTCCTGGGCGGGGTTGAGGCCGGAGAGCAGCTCGGCCGGGTCTGAGACCGTCACCCCCCAGGCGGAGCCGGAGACGTGGCCCGACGGCGCGGCGCCGTCGGCTCGGGCCCGCGCCGCGGCGGCATTGGCCTGAGCCCGGGCGACCAGGGCGGAGACCTCGTCCTGACGCTCCTCCCAGGTGGGGGCTGCGGCGGCCTCGTCCTCGGGGGGCAGGGCGTCCTCGGGGCCCCAGTCCTCCTCCGGCGCCTCGACGTCGGCCCAGGAGTCGTCGTCGAAGGCCCCGCCGGTGGGCACGAGGGCGGGCAGCGCGGCCTCGGGCGGCGGTGTGGCCGCACCGCTGGAGCCGGGCATGGGCAGGGCACCGAAGAGGGAGTTCATCGCGTTCATCGTGGGGCCAAGCCTAGGCCAGGGCGCCGACACGTTCCGTTCTTCTCCACCCCAACCCAACATTGACAGCATACTGTCGATGTTGACAGCATGCTGTCAATAAATGGCGGAACCAACCTGAGAGGAGCCGAGATGCGGACCATAGCCCTGTACACGACTGAGACCATGGCGGACTGGGAGTATTCCTACCTCACCACTCAGATCGCGAGCGCGGAGCACCTCAAGCCCGGACGCTTCCGACTGCTGCTCGTGGGCGACGGGCTGGAGCCGGTGCGCACGCTCGGGAACCTGCCGCTGGAGCCGGAGGCCGACCTCGACGCGCTGGATGCACTGGCCGACGATGGCTCGCTCGCAGCCCTGGTCATCCCTGGAGGGGACCACTACGCGGCCGGGCACGAGAAGCTCATCGAGGCGGTCGGCCATCTCGTGGATAAGGAGATTCCGGTGGCGGCGATCTGCGGTGCCACGCTTCTACTGGCCCGGGGCGGTTTCCTGGACGAGCGCCGCCACACCTCGAATGCCGCCTCGTACCTGGAGGCCAGCGGATACCGAGGGGGTGCGCACTACGAGGAGGCCCCAGTAGTCACCGACCGGGGCGTCACCACGGCCTCAGGCATTCATGCGGTCCCCTTCACCGCGGAGGTCATGCGGATCACCGGGCTTGTGCCCGATGCGATGGTCGACTCCTGGGAACAGGTCTTCCTCAACGGCAAGGAGAAGGACTACATGGCCCTGATGGAGGCGACCGTTGCCTGGCAGAACGCCTGAGGGGGACGCCCTCACCGCCTTGGTCCTTCCCGTCTTCGCCCTCAACGGGGAGCTCCTGGAGGCGGCTGCGGTGATTACGGCCCCACATGAGCTGACCCCGGCCCGGTGGCAGGTGCTGGGCGCCGTCCTAGAGGAACCGCTACCGGTGGCTGAGATCGCCCGGCGGGTCGGACTGACGCGGCAGAGCGTGCAGCGGGTGGCCAATGATGTCGTCGCGCAGACTGGGCGCACTGGCAGCCCAATCCCGGGCGGCGCGGTCAGAACCTGCTCATCCTGACCGGCAAGGGACGGCGAGCGATCACGGCACTCACCGCGGAGCAGCACGCCTGGGCCGACACCGTCGGCCAGGAGATCGGAGAGAAGAACCTGAAGACCCTGGGGACGCTGGTCAGCAGGCTTACTGACGCATCACGCCGCTACCGGCAAGCCGCCGGAGAGGAGCCCTCGCCTGAAGCAGGAGACCACTCCAGCCGCGCCGGCCCCCGAGCGGGCACCTAGGGAGCCGCCCGCGTCCAACCCGATTCGAAAGTCACACTCATGGTCAACGGCTGAAACGAGCGACATCATCCTGGATGCACTCAGGCTCGCCGGCAAAGGATGCGTTGCTGGCATTGACGACACTATCGGACAGTGAGCACTGGGCGCAGTGGCGCTGCATCCCTGGGCGCAAACGGCAGAGTCACGACTGACCGCATCCCTCTCCCTGAAGAGCCCACAGAACTCATCCAGAGATGCCTCCTTGTCCAAACTAGTACAAATCTCGTACTATTCGTTCCACGTAGTAGTTCAAGGTGAGCACAGCGTCTCACTGTCGAGCGAGTCCGAGGAGGTAGCCATGGGTCGGGCGATCGAGTACCGGAGATTCGGCGGACCAGAGGTCCTGGAGGAGGTCGAGCGCCCGACGCAGGCACCGGGCGACGGAGAGGTACGCATCGCGGTGCGCGCCGTCGGGCTCAACCCCCTCGATTTCAAGACCTTCGAAGGCGACCTGCGACCTGTCGAACGGGTTCAACGCCTCATTCACCCTCGACGGTGGCTCGAGGGCGCATCCTCCCGTTTCCCCAGGGGCGTGGCCCGAGACTTCGCGGGAGTCATCGACGCCGTCGGTACCAACGTCACGGACCTCGCCGTGGGCGACGCAGTGCTGGGTACCTTGCGAAGCGCCCCCGGCCAGGCCGACACCCGCGGAGCGTTCACCACCGAGCTGGTGGCACCCACCGACGATGTCGTCAAGAAGCCAGCCCCGTTGTCATTCACGCAGGCGGCCTGTCTGGGTGTTGCCTCGCAAACCGCGTGCGGCGCATTCAGACAGCTGAACCTGCACGAGGGCGATGTCATTGTCATCAGTGCCGCCGCAGGCGGCGTGGGCTCGATCGCCGCTCAGCTGGCCGTGAGCCGAGGCGCCACCGTGATCGGAATCGCCGGCGCCCGCAATACCGAGTATCTCCGCTCCTTTGGGCGCCATTCCAGTCACCTATGGTGAGAACCTGACAAGTCGGATTCGCGAAGCGGCTCCGTCGCCTATCACCAAGCTCCTGGACTGCTACGGCGGCGGCTACGTAAAACTTGGCCGCGATCTCGGCCTGACGGGCCGTTCCATCGGCACCCTGGTTCCCTCACCCACAGCGATGCTCAGGGGAGCGCAGTTCACCGGCTCACGACACAGCAGTGGACGCATCGACCTTGAGGAAGTAGCACAACTGGTGGCGGACGACGTCATCAAGGTCGACATCGCTCGCACGTACCCGTTCACATTGGAGCAGGTTCGTGCCGCCTACACCGAGCTGGCAAAGGGCCACGTCCGCGGCAAGCTCGCCGTCGATCTATCCTGACACCCATCCACGGTCAACCGGATCAGGAGGATCGCTTGAGCAGACGGACTCATGATCAGCGTCTCATCCGGGCGTTGCGTGCCATGAACAGCGAGCTCGCCGCCAGCAACCGCGCTGTAGCGGCGCAAACCGGGCTCAACGACAGCGATCTGGCTGTACTCGACATCCTGCACCGTGAGGGTCCGCAGACCCCCCACTGCCCTCGCCCGCCGAACCCGGATGGGGACGACGACGATGACGAGCGTGCTACGCCGGCTCACCCGCGACGGCTGGGTCGAACGTCGCCCCAGTGAGACGGACCTGCGCTCATTCACCGTCCATGCCATAGGCGTCGATCGCCTTGCCAAGGTATTCCTGCCCGCCAACCGGAAACTGACCGCCCTGGTGGAGGGCTGGCCCGAGAGCCGGGTCGATCAGCTCATTGAGTTCCTGGAGGACGCCACCGAGGTGATTCACGAGTCGGCGGAGCGGCTATCAACCAAGGACGGCGACAACTTCTGACCTCGTTCATACATTCCCCTACGCGCGTATACGTACAGCGCCGGATCCACTCTGACGGTCCATCCTCGGTAGGTCCCTGGACTCGCCTAGCTCTCGGCCTCACGATAGAGAGGTGTACTCCCGAGACGGTCCTGAGTGAACAGCGCACGCTCTGGCGATCGGCGGGCGGCAGCGCCGCCACCATTCCCGCTGACGGATGCGTCGACCTCATCGTCCGCAGCGAGCAGGTGCTCCTGTGCGGCCCGCAGACTCGTGTCATCCACGCTCCTGCCGACGACATTGACCCCACAGTCGGTGTGAGGCTGGAAGCGGGTACCGCTCGCAGGGTCCTGCCCGTGGCACTCAGCGAGCTGAGAAACCGAGTAGTGGAGCTGCGCACCGCGTTGGGATCGGAGGCGGTTGCCTTGTACGACCTGATGATGCGAGCGAGCAACGCTTCCCGGCCCGACTTCGTGCTCTCTGAGCTGCTTGTCGACCAGGCGCAGCCGTGGGTGACGACAATACGCCAACTCGCCCGGACCGGAGCGTCAGTCCGAGGAGCCGCCCGGGTTCTGGGCTGGTCGGAGCGCACGCTGCGCAGACGAATGCTGGAGACCTTCGGCTACGGGTACACCACTCTGGCACGCATTGAGCGAGTATTCCGAGCACGCTCGCTTCTCCAGCGGGGACTTTCGCCGGCCTATGTCTCAGCGACTTCGGGTTATGCGGATCAGCCGCATCTGACCCGCGAGTTCGCGCACTTGGTCGGGGTGACGCCGGCTCAGTTCTCCAAGGCCGCGAAGAGGTCGACGCTATTGCCATCGGGATCGAGCACCGTGGCGTAGCGCTGCCCCCAGGGGGCGTCCCATGGCTCGGTGCGACCTTCGTATCCTGCTCCGATGAGCCTGGCGTAGGTGGCATCCACAGCACTCACTGTCCCCTGGTCAAAGGCCAGGGCGATGCGGTGACCTCCCGAGGGCAACTCGTAACCAGGGTCGAGGCTACGAATGAGGTCGATAGTGTCCCACGCCAGAACGGTGCCGTCTTCGAGCCTGGTATCGACATGCGGCTCGTCGCTCCTTTCAGGAACGGCCGCTCCAAGCAGACGGTAGAAAGTGAGTGAGGCGGACATATCGCGGGTCACGATGCCGATGAATCCGAGTCGTAGTGCCATAGCGACACCGTATGTCGCCTACGACATCCCGTCTTGAACAGAACGGCCACGTCCAGCTGGACTCCCCTGACACGCCTGAACAGTCCGCATACGCTCGAATTGCGGCGTCTCAGCTCACCGAGTGCGAGCGAGTATCACGCAGCCCAAACAAGCGCATGCTGCACCGAAACCCACACCGACGACGAACCCCAAAACCACCAACATTCAAACGAAAAACACCCCACATACATAACCAAACAAGAATAAAACAATAAATTATAACCCTCATCAAAGAGGCACCACCCCTACGGTCGACAACTTTGAAACACAACCAAAATCACAACCCCCTTCTTCGGGTCTCATGGATTTCTGAGCTCAACACATTTTCCCGTTGATTTACAACCACTACGGCAAGCCCAACAAGCGCTACGCAACACGTAAACACGCCCCAAAATATACTGCAATGGAAAAGATGAAAAATAATCGAACTCGAATACAATGCAGGCAACCCACACAATAGAAATACACTAAAGTACCACGCGAACCGCCTCGGAAAACGAGAAACTCTCGGTGCAATATAGCGCTCACCTATGCTGGATCCGAATATTACTTCATCATTATTCTCATACTCCTTGTACACAATTTGATTTGGTGCAACTTTAGCGATAAGACGCTCATACTCTCGACACTGGAATGCATGTCCAGCAGTAGCCCCAGCCATAATCGAGTGATGAGCAAGCAGTGCCCAAGGAATGCTAGAAATTAAAAACAACCATTCCTCAGGAACGCCTTTCGGACTAGGTAGGAAAATAATCGCCAAGCCCAGAGAACTCACAACAAATCCCAGAATGTTAGTGCTGACCCCAAACATTGCAGCGCAATCTGCTCGTTCAGCCGCGTAACTGGCAATCACAATGTCAATCTGCTTCTGATTCATTGAAGGGCGGGACACGCTGTTGTCCCCATTTTCATTCACAACATTCTCCCACAAGGATCGTAGTTTATTGACAGCCTCAATTATGACATGCAGGTCAGACGACTAACACCTTGAACTTGCTCAATAGGAAAATTCCGGCGCCTACACTGAAGCCCGTCCGACTCAACTGAAATCCCTCTTCACCCCAAGCGAGACTTCTGCAACGAAAACCACCATCGACATTTGCGTGCCCATAAACATGCCCCTCTAACTTCAACAACCACACCGACGCGGCGCCAAGGATCCCAGCCCCATCCATCGTCGGTTATGCACTGAGCGCCCTCCGTTGAGACACATCAAATCAACACAATTATGAACCAAAGAGAAAATTGAGTAACTTCAAACATACTCACCTTTTCATACAACACATCACGCTACCTCACAGGCCACCTAGTTTTCTTTGCCAGCAGGAACACTATCGTCATCCCGATCGTCGTTACCCTTAGCTCAATACTTGGACAATTTGCACTAAGACCTTAATTGCTACAGCTTCGATGGAATCGACCACACAAAGTCCCACCAATCCCCTTCACTCAGTAAAATACACACTACTCATACACTTCTACAACTACACAGTAATATCCGTTCACGGCACTAAGACATTCAGATTTCATACAAAGCACATGCCAGCAATCTAACGCCCACAACCGTAATCATATATCACTTGCCGATAAAGTGTTACATAATCTGATCCTGTGACATGAGGAGACAAGTCAGCCAAAGCATCCTTCGTGCCCTCAACGAGTTGCTGATGCAGCCTCGGTTCAACAATCTGTCGCATTCCTGTCGCTAGACTGTTAGCATCTGGATGCACAAGTAGGCTGTTGCCGCATTTTAGACCGACATCGAGCCGATCGTCGCAATAGAGGATGGGAACTCCGGCGACAAGTGCTTCGGGAATAACAATGGGTTGATTATCAAAACGATATGACGCAAGAACAAAAACATCAGCTCCACACAACAACTGAGCAACTCTTTTAAGACTGCCTACGTGTCCAGTAAACGAAATACTGACGTCCCCCTTTGCAAGCCGTACCAAACTGTCGCGTTCCGCTCCGTCACCAACAATAACTAGTTCGCTATTATGTATAGCAGCGCTCTTGAAGGATTCAATGATAATATCAACTCGCTTCTCCTTAACGAGTCGACTTATGCTAATAAAACGTATTTTACTATCACTTTGTTTCCTCCGAAGTCGAATTTCTCGCACATAGCGTTCAAAAGTGCGATTATATCCAGTCCGCACAACTGCAATAGATGATAGCAATCCATTTGATGCAGCGCATATGTAAGTCGACATGTACTGTGAAGGTGTAGTTGATGCATCGACTGCATAAGCAATGATCGCTTGAGTACGCCAATCAAAGCGACTAATGTAATTTCTGAGGCGAGTCGAGACGCATCGGTACGACATCTCGGTAGACAGCGCATGTGAATGCGCGCAATAGTGGCTGCGCATAAACGATAGCCAAGACTTGCGAAGAAGGTCGGAATCGAAACGGTGTGCGCACCGGCTATGTTGGTATGAAAAGTATGGACATGAGGGATGCGCTGCATTTGCGCTAGTTTCGATGCCAGTAATAACGCTCCGGTGTCGGTCTGACTATGAACCACATCAAAACGATACTTCTCACTAATCTCACGCGACGTACGGCGAGAAGCACACAATATTCGTGTGTGCTTAGGCATTCCAGGAAGGCGAAACGAAGGAACCGTAATTACTCGAGCATTCTTCGGAATTATAATATCAGAGCGCGGCACGATTAATGTAACCATATGCCCCTGGCGAGTGAGCTCTTCGACTTGAGTTTGAACCGATCGACTTACACCGCTTCCCGACGGGAACTTATCATCCACAACAATTGCAACAGAAAGATACTTCATGTACGGACTACATATCACAACTATTTTGCAGTGTGAAGCGAAGCAATTTTGAATGCGACACTGAGGCGAGAGGATGACTCATGTAAACAGGTTTTCTTGAACAGTTCACCTAACGTAGTATATCATTGTTCTCGACCGAACGGTAGTTAGTTCTAGAAGGAGTATTGTGGTTCATTCAAGTATTCCGACACTGCGAATGCTGAGAGATAAACTCGGCTGCAAGGAAAAAACAGAACATGGAGCTTGCTGGTATGAATGTAATACTTCTGCCGATAAAGTTGCGTTTATCTTCCATGGAGTTACTGGAAACAAACTCGACATGATTCCACTTGCCGAACGGTACGTCGGTTTCGGATACGCAGTCTACTTGGTTGATCTTCCTGGACATGGAGGGTCAATAAGGCCGGAAATCAACACCTACTCAGATTTGGACGATTGGTTCGTAGAAGTTACGACGCGAGTCAATCGACCGCCCCATCTTATTATAGGAACTTCATTTTCATCTTCCATTCTTTATCATGCCCTGAGCGCACGATTGATACCACCTCAGACAAAGATAATACTGGGGTGCCCTACGCCGGATGTATCTAGGCTTTCAAGTTGCGCATATCAACTTTTTTCAAAGACGCCAGAAGCGTTGGGTTGGGACATATATAACTTTCGAATTTCTCAGTATATACGAGCGCTCTTTGCCCTCAAAACAAGGCGCAGTGACGCGCGGCTCTGGTTACGCGAATCTGAACGAAGTAAGAAGCGTTCCCTTACCCTCAGGGATGGTTTGAGCCTTTCTGCACTGCTATGCGATCAGAATCCATACATTGCTGAAGTTCCGACAGAGTACCAGGATGATATTATTATCATAATTGGAGACAAGGACAATGTTATTACTTCTAGAACTTCAGTGATTATGCGACGACTGCTTCCAGAAGCGCTCATTATTTCGGTACCGAATGCCGGTCATTTGCTGCAGTTCGAAGCCGTCGGCAGTTACCCTGACGTTTAGTTGCGAACAGTGAGTTCTAGTACTAGCAATTTGTCTGCGAGATTGACGATTAATGCAACCCACATTGAAGTGGGGGAGATTCATTTTTCAGTACTTTCGTAGCGTCATTGAATTTGAGTGCCGTTCGGAACACGTTAACATAGCTAATAATTCAGTTCGCGGTTAGGGGGTGTTACGATTTGGTTTAAAGTACCATGCACCTGCGCGAACGCGTCTGCGGAGCATCCCGTCGTCGACTGCCAGAATTTCTCTACTAGTTTCCTAATTCTGTTTGATCCTCTCACCCACATCGTACGATATCGACATCACTCCATGCTTTGAGCGTGGCAACGCGGCTTCGACAGCACTTAACACATCTGTTCAGGCTGCATACGCTCGAACTACGGCGTCTCAGCTCACCGAGTGCGAGAGAGCATCACGCCGCCGAAACAAGTACCCGCCGCGGTCGGGCTCGGGTAGGCCTTCAGAACCACTGGGACTCTCAACACTGCCGGCCCCGCCGGCGGGGTTTACCGCACGGCGCGCAGGTAGCGGTCGCGGCCGGTGAGGTCCTGGCCGGTCTCGGCCTGCTTGAACCCGGCCCCGAGCGCGGCCGCTCGCAGCAGCGCCCCCTGCTCGTGGTCGTGCTCCATGACGAGTACACCGCCGGTGCGCAGTAGCGCGACCGAGCGCACGAGGACATCGATCGGAATATCCAGCCCGTCGGGTCCCCCGCCGTAGAGGGCCACGGTGGGCTCATGCTGGGAGGTCTCGGTATCCTCCACGGCGCCGGCCGGGACGTAGGGCGGGTTGGAGACGACGACGTCGACCTGCCCGTTGAGGTCGTGGAGGACCAGCGGGTCAGTGGCGTCGGCGTGGATCACCTCGACGCGTCCGGGGACCAGCCGCTCGCAGTTCTCGCGGGCCAGGGCCGCAGCGGTCTCGCTGATCTCGACGGCGACCACCCTGGCTCCGGGCACCTCCTTGGCGACGCAGGCTGCGATCGCGCCCGAGCCGGTGCACAGGTCGGCGGTCAGGACCACTCCCCCACCGTTGGCCATGACCTCGCGGGCGGCCTCAATGGCGGCTCCGGCCACCACCTCGGTCTCTGGGCGCACGATGAACACGCCGGGACGGCTGATGAGCTCGGCGCCCCGCAGCCACATGCGACCGATGATGTGCTGGAGGGGCTCACGACACTCTCGGCGCAGCACCAACGCGTCATAAGCGGCCGGGAAGTCTCCGTCCGCGCCGTCGGCCAGCAGCAGTGCCCGCCCCAGCAGGTGCTCGGCCAGGATCCGGGCATCGACCTGGGGACTGGTCACGCCGGCCGCAGCAAGCCGCCCAGCCGCCTGGCGCACCAGCGCCCGCAGCCCGTAGCGGTCCACCGCGCCCGCCGGCGCACCGCCGCACAACTCAGGAGCCACTGCCCTCACCCACCTGGGATAATCGTTCAGCCTCGTCCATGGCGATGGCCGAGGCGATCACCGGGCCGAGGTCACCGTCAAGAACGGCATCGAGGTTGTAGGCCTTGAAGCCGGTGCGGTGGTCGGCGATCCGGTTCTCAGGGAAATTGTAGGTGCGGATTCGCTCGGAGCGGTCCACAGTGCGCACCTGACTGCGACGGGCCTGGGCGGCCTCGGCGGCGGCCGCCGCCGCACGCTCGGCCAGGAGCCGGGCCCGCAGGACCCGCATGGCCGCCTCCTTGTTCTGCAGCTGGGACTTCTCGTTCTGCATGGACACGACGATCCCGGTGGGCAGGTGAGTGATGCGAACGGCCGAGTCGGTGGTGTTGACGCTCTGGCCGCCCGGGCCCGAGGAGCGGAAGACGTCGATGCGCAGGTCGGCGGCGTCGATCTGGAGCTCGCCGGGGTCGTCGGCCTCCGGCATGACGAGGACGCCGGCCGCGGAGGTGTGGATACGCCCCTGGGACTCGGTGACCGGGACGCGCTGGACGCGGTGGACACCGCCCTCGTACTTCAGGTGCGCCCACACTCCGTCCTGAGGCTCCACCGGCCCACGGGTCTTGATGGCCAGCCGCACGTCCTTGTAGCCGCCCAGGTCGGAGTCGGTGGCATCGAGGACCTCGACGGCCCACCCCTGACGCTCGGCGTAGCGGGAGTACATGCGAGCCAGGTCGGAGGCGAACAGCGCCGACTCCTCACCGCCCTCACCCGCCTTGACCTCGATGATGACATCCCGGGCGTCGTCGGGGTCCCGGGGCACGAGGACCTCGCGCAGGTGCTCACCGGCCTCAGTCGCAGCGGCCTCAAGGGCCGGGACCTCGGCGGCGAAGTCCTCGTCCTCCGCGGCCAGCTCGCGGGCATCGGCCAGGTCGGCGCTGGCCGACTGCCAGACCCGGTAGGCGGACACGACTCTGCCCAGCTCGGCGTAGCGGCGCCCCAGCCGACGCATGGCGCCGGGGTCGGCGGCCGCGGGCCCGGCCATCTCGGCCTCGATGTCCGCGTACTCGGCCAGGAGCGGCTCTGCAGCGGAGAAGTCCTCACTCATGAACTCGGGTTCCTTCACGGGCTAGGAGTCGTGCTGACGGGCGCTTGCGGCGCTCGTGCGATATGCAAACGACGCCGACGGCGGCTCTGGGAGCCGGCCGCCGGCGTCGTGAGACGCGGCTACTTGCTGCGCTTGCCGTACCGGGCCTCGAAGCGGGCAACGCGGCCACCAGTGTCGAGGATCTTCTGCTTGCCGGTGTAGAAGGGGTGGCAGGCCGAGCACACGTCCACGCGGATCTCACCGGAGGTGACGGTGGAGCGGGTCTCGAAGGTGTTGCCACAGGTGCACGTGACCGTGGTGGCCACGTAGTCGGGGTGGATGCCCTGCTTCATAGGTTTCTCCTTAAGCGTCAGAGGGTCCCGGGTCCCACGCGGGAGCGCAGGTGAACCGGAGGCCAGCAGCAGATCTTGCCACCGCCCGGAAGGCCCGCGCAAGGGCTGAGCCTCGTGATAACGGGCACCTGCCCGGGTCGGCTGAGGCCCGATTGGTCCCGGGACGAGCCCTGGAGCGTTACTCGTCCTCGCCGTCGGCCAGCGAGGTGCCGGCCGGGGTGGTCTTGGACAGGACCATGAGGAACTCGGCGTTGGACTGGGTGTCCTTGAGCTTGGAGAGCACCAGCTCGAGGGCCTGCTGCTGCTCGAGCCCGGCGAAGAGCCGGCGCAGGCGCCACATGATCTTGAGCTGGGCGGGGTCGATGAGCAGCTCCTCGCGGCGGGTGCCGGAGGCCGCCACGTCCACGGCCGGGAAGATGCGCTTGTCGGCGAGCTGACGCGACAGCCGCAGCTCCATGTTTCCAGTGCCCTTGAACTCCTCGAAGATGACCTCGTCCATCTTGGATCCGGTCTCCACCAGGGCCGTGGCCAGGATGGTCAGGCTTCCGCCGTTCTCCACGTTGCGGGCCGCACCGAAGAAGCGCTTGGGTGGGTAGAGGGCGGAGGCGTCCACACCACCGGAGAGGATCCGGCCGCTGGCCGGGGCCGCCAGGTTGTAGGCGCGCCCGAGGCGGGTGATGGAGTCCAGCAGCACGACGACGTCCTGGCCCAGCTCCACGAGGCGCTTGGCGCGCTCGATGGCCAGCTCGGCCACGATCGTGTGGTCGGAGGCGGGGCGGTCGAAGGTGGAGGCGATGACCTCGCCCTTGACCGTGCGCTGCATGTCGGTGACCTCCTCAGGGCGCTCGTCGACGAGCACGACCATGAGGTGGGCCTCGGGGTTGTTGACGCTGATGGCGTTGGCGATCTGCTGCAGGACGATCGTCTTACCCGCCTTGGGAGGGGAGACGATGAGCCCGCGCTGCCCCTTGCCGATGGGCGAGACCAGGTCGATGATCCGCGGGGTGACGGCCTTGGGCGTGGTCTCCAGTCGCAGCTGCTCCTGGGGGTAGAGGGGGGTGAGCTTGGCGAACTCAGGCCGGCGCTTGGAGCGCTCGGCGTCCATGCCGTTGACGGTCTCGACGCTGACCATGGGGTTGTACTTGACCCGGCCGGCGCGGTTCTGACGGCGGTTGTTGCGCCCGCCCTGGTGGGGCGTGGAGGACTCCGAGCCCTCACGGACCCAGCCGGTCACGGCGTCGCCGGCACGCAGCCCGTTGTCCTTGATGAGTTGGTTGGAGACGTAGACGTCCTTGGGACCGGGCAGGTAGCCGGAGGTGCGCAGGTAGGCGTGCTGGTTGTCGGTGACGTCCAGGATGCCGGCCACCGGCAGGAGGACCTCGTCCTCGCGCGGCTGGTTGCGGTTGCCACGCCCCGAGCCGCCGTCTCGGCCCTCACGGCCGGAGTCTCGGTCATCGCGGTCGAAGCGGTCGCGTCCGCGCTTGCGACCTCGACGGCGGCGCCCACCGCGCTCGTCGTCGTAGCCGTCGGACTCGTCGTTGCCGTCACGGCCCCGGCGCGAGCGCTCCTGGGACTCGACGACGGAGGTCCCGGTGGCGTCGGCCAGGTCGCGCATGAGGGCGGCCTTGGCGTCGGCGTGGTCCTCGGGCGAGTCGGTGTGAGGCTCGCGTGACGAGCGCTCCTGCTTCTCGGGGGCGCCGGCGGAGGCCTGGGCACGGCGGCGGCCACGGCGACCCTGATCGCGCGAGGAAGCGCTCACCTCGCTCCGAGCGGCCGTGGGAGTCGCGGTCGTCGCCGCCCTCAGCCGATTCGGAGCGCTCGGCTCGCTCGCGCCACCGGCTGCGAGCGGGACGCTCCTCATCTTGACTGGAGCTGTTACCCGAGTCGTTACCGGAGGAGCCGGACCGATCAGGCAGGTCGATGCCCAGATCGAGGGATGGTGCGGACTGGCGCTCCTCGGGAGCGCCGGAGGCCGCGGTAGCCCGACGACGGCGCGAGCGCCCTGAGCCGGCGGCCTGGGACGGCTCAGGCGAGGACTCATCGGTTGAAGAGTTGGAGGAAGAGGAGTCGGCGCCGTCGTTCACCCCGGCATCGGGCGAGCTCTTCGACGCGCTGTGGGATTCGGGAGCAGATTCTTCTGAGGAGCCACGCGCCTGGCGGATAGCGGCGACGAGCTCACTCTTTCGCATGCGGGAGGTGCCCTTGAGGCCCATGGAGCCGGCAAGCGACTGGAGCTCGGCCAGACGCATGGTGGAAAGCGAGGGCTGGGCGCTGGAGGTCTCGGTCACGAGTGTCCTAACGGTGTGATGACGCTCCGCGGGAGGAGACGTTCAACTGGGGAGACTCCCCCGGATTCATTCACGGGGAGGGTCATGCACTGCCGGTTCCTACTGAGGCCTGAGCCTCAGGTCCGGGGCTGGTGCGGTCAGCGGCGTGGTGCGATCCGCGCGGCCAACGGCCTCAGCATAGCAGCCCCTTCGCGCAGTGCCTAACGAAGTACCAGTGAGCAACGCCGGGGATGCCACCGTTATTCCACCCAGGACGTCTCTCGCCGCCACCCCAACACCGGTGGAGCCGACCGCGCGTACGACCGACCCCACCGGAATGATTGACTCGGGCACGCCCGAGGCGGCTCTCGTCCCTCCAGCAGTCCTCGAGCTCGCGGCTTCAGCGACCTGCGAGAAGCGCACCCATGGGCGTGAAGTCGGCCAACGGGTCGACCGGCGCCTGGCGCGGGAAGCGCTCCATGAGCGTGGCCAGTTCCCGCCCCGCCCGGGCCACGCGCTGACTCAAAGGAGCCTCGGGCCTCTCGGAGGATGACGGCGTCTGCCAGGCCGCACCGAAGTCCTCACTGGCTGCGAAGACCGCAGTCTGTGTCGGCAGGGCCTTCATGTAGGCGGCCAGGGGCCGCAGCGCCATCTCGGTGACGAGGCTGTGCCGCGCCGTGCCGGCCGTCGCTCCCAGCAGGACCGGGACGCCCTCGAGCGTGCCGGCCGGCAGCACGTCCATGGCGGACTTGAACAGTCCGGAGTAGGAGGCCTGGAAGACCGGGCTGACCAGGATGACGCCGTCGGCGGCGGCCAGGGCGTCGATCACCTTCTGCAGGTCGGCCGGCACCGGTCCGCCCACACTGGCCAGGGCGATGTCCTTGACCAAGGGCCTGAGCCCGATGACCTCGATGCTGGCCAGGCGGGAGTCGGCCTCCAGGGCCTTGCGGGCCGACTCGGCCAGACGCACAGCGAGCATCTGGGAGGTCGAGGGCTCCGAGACCCCGGCGTGCAGAGCCACGATCCGGCTCAGACGCCCCATCTGGGTATTGGCGTAGGCGTCATAGGTCGCCGATCCGGCTAGGGACTGGGTGCCCCCGGAAGGGGCGACGAGCGCAGTCGTGTCAGCGGTCATGTCGTCCATCTCCTGCTTGTCACTCGTCGTGGCGAAGGTTTCCCGGGCCATCTCAGATCCTCACCTTCCGGCCCGTGAGCGGGTCGAACTCGTTGGACATGGAGAAGGGCTCCTCAGCCGGGGGCTCGGTACCCTCCAACAGGGCCCGGTGGCGCGGGTGGAGCGGTGCGTCCGGAACGCGCTTGGGCTTGGTGGGCTCCAGCTCGGCGCGCAGTGCCGGGACGATCTCGGAGCCCAGGTACTCGATCTGCTTCATGATCTCCTTGTGCGGGACGCCGCCCAGGTCCACGTTGAAGGCCTGACGCTGATAGTCGCCGATCGCGTCCCGGTAGGTCAGGTACTTCTCCACGATCTGCTCGGGCGTGCCGACGGCGAGAGGCGTGTGCTGCGTCATCTCCTCCAGAGCCGCGCCCTGGTAGACGTAGGTGTTGCGGAAGTAGGGGGTGTAGCGCTCGATGGCCTCGGCCTCGCTCCTGGCGGCGAAGATCTGTCCGCCCAGGCCCACGATCGCCTGCTCAGGGCTCGCCATGGCCGTAGAAGGCGAAGCGCTCGCGGTAGAGGTCGACCATCTTCTTGACGTGGTCGATGGGCCAGAAGATGTTGTTGTGCAGGTAGCCGTCTCCGTAGTAAGCGGCCTGCTCGGCGATCTGGGGCGAGCGGATGGAGGCGTGCCACACGAAGGGCGGGACGCCGTCGAGCGGGCGGGGCATGGAGGTGAAGTCCTGCAGCGCGGTGCGGAACTCGCCCTCCCAGTCCACGTTGGTCTCACGCCACAGGCGGCGCAGCAGGTCGTAGTTCTCCACCGCGAGCGAGATGCCCTTGCGGATGTCCTTGCCGAACCAGGGGTATACCGGTCCGGTGTTGCCGCGCCCCATCATGAGGTCGACGCGTCCGTCGGAGAGGTGCTGAAGGTAGGCGTACTCCTCAGCCAGACGCACCGGGTCGTTGGTGGTGATGAGAGTGGTCGCGGTGGTCAGGAGCAGCTTGTCCGTGCGTGCGGCGATGTTGGCCAGCAGGGTCGTGGGCGACGACGGCGCGAAGGGCGGGTTGTGGTGCTCCCCGGTGGCGAAGAAGTCCAGGCCCGCCTGCTCGGCCAGGACCGCCATCTCGACAGTGTTCTTGATGCGCTGGTGCTCACTGGGGGGCTTGCCGGTGGCCGGGTCGGTGGTGATGTCTCCAACCGTGAAGATTCCGAACTGCATGCGACGTCCTCGCTGTTCCTGCACTGGTTCTACGTGCACTGGTTCTATGTGATCTCTTGTGTACTGATGGAACCGGAGACATCTATAGTTTATTTCTCAACTACCTGAGTGTGACGCGCTTCCCACGACGAGGCTCGACGCCGCTGCCCCGCCCAGGCTCCGAGGCGGACACAGATCGCGGGCACCCTCGGACTCGGGGACGCCCGCGATCAAGAAAGCGGAAGAAGACGCCGTTCGCGCGGATCAGGAGGTCAGCACCGCCCCGCGAGTGTCAATACCGGGGCTGAGCACGCTCCAACCGTGGTTCTCCAGGGCGAAGCGGGTCTGCTCCGCCAGGGTGGACAGGACGAGCACCGTGGGCCCCGCCCCGGAGATGACGGCGGGATAGCCCTGCTCGCGCAGGGAGTCCATGACCGCCATCGAGGCGGGCAGGACCCCGCGCCGGTACTCCTGGTGGAGCCGGTCCTCGGTGCCGGCCATGAGCAGGTCGGGGCGCCCGGCGAGCGCCAGCATGAGCACGGCCGCCCGGGAGGTGTTGAACAGGGCGTCCTCGCGCGGCACCGAGACGGGCAGGACCTGGCGGGCCTCCTTGGTGGACAGGCGGGTGGTCGACGGCGGGATGAGCAGGCTCACCCCGAGCGAGGCGTCCACGGGCATGGGCGCCATGCGCGGGTGTCCGCCGCGCTCGACCCAGGCGACGGTCGCCCCTCCGAAGACCGCGGGGGCGACGTTGTCGGGGTGCCCCTCGAAGTCGGTGGCCAGGGAGAAGATGCGGTCATCGCTGAGGGCCTCGGGCTCGGAGATGAGGCCGCGCGCCAGCATGAGCCCGGCCACCGCCGCGCTGGCGGAGGATCCCATGCCCCCGCCGTGGGGGATTCGGTTGACGCAGCGCATCTCGAAACCGGCCTGCGGGGCACCGACGGCATCCAGACCGGCCCTCAGCGCCCGTACAACGAGGTTGTCATCGTCAGTGGGCACGGTATCGGCACCGACACCCTCGACGATGACGCGGGTGGTACCGGTGATCGGGCGCACCGAGACCTCGTCGTAGTAGCGGAAGGCCATGCCGAAGGAGTCGAAGCCCGGCCCCATGTTCGCCGTCGTTGCCGGGACGCGGACGGCGGCGCGCTCATAGACGATCCGCATGTCACTCGCCCTCGACGCGTTGGATGGAGACGACCTCGGCAACCCGGTCCGAGGATCGCAGCCCCTCGACGGCGGCGTCGAGGTGGAAGACGGGCGCCGGGTGGGTCACGAAGGTGACGACGGCCTGGTCCTCGCTGCCGTCGGCGGTGACGTAGGCGCTCTGGCGCACCGAGTTGATGGAGACCCCGTTCTCGGCGAAGACGGAGGCCATAGCGGCCAGGGAGCCGACGGCGTCGTCGGCGCGCAGCTGGATCTGGTAGCGGGTGACGGCCGCCTCGGGGCCGAGGACCGGCAGGTGGGCGTAGGAGGACTCGCGGGGGGCCTGGCCACCGTGGACCCGGTGGGCGGCGGCGGCGACGACGTCGGACAGGACCGCGGAGGCGGTCGGGGCTCCCCCGGCTCCCTGTCCGTAGAACATGAGGCGCCCGGCGCTCTCGCCCTCGACGAGGACGGCGTTGTAGGCGCCGTGGACGCTGGCCAGCGGGTGGTCGTTGGGCACGAGGGCGGGGTGGACGCGCACGGAGACGCCGTGGGCGTGCTCGTCCTCGCGGCGCTGAGCGATGGCGAGCAGCTTGAGCTCACAGCCCGAGGCGTGGGCCTCGCGGATGTCGTCGGCGGTGATCGCGCGGATGCCCTCGACAGAGACGTCGTCGAGACCCACGCGGGTGTGGAAGGCCAGTGAGGCGATGATGGCGGCCTTGGCGGCGGCGTCCAGGCCGTCGACGTCGGCGGTGGGGTCGGCCTCGGCGTAGCCGAGCTCCTGGGCAGTGGCCAGGGCGGTCTCGAAGGACAGACCCTTGGTGCTCATCTCGTCGAGGATGTAGTTCGTGGTGCCGTTGACGATGCCGAGCACGCTGGTGACGCGATCGCCGGCCATCGACTCGCGCAGCGCGTAGACGACCGGGATGGCGCCGGCGACGGCGGCCTCGTAGTAGAAGTCGGTGCCGGCGGCGGCCGCGGCCGCATAGAGCTCAGGACCGTGGGCGGCGATGAGGGCCTTGTTGCCGGTGATGACGCTCGCACCGGACTTGAAGGCGGCCAGGATGAGGGTGCGGGCCGGCTCAATGCCTCCGATGAGCTCGATGACCAGGTCGTTCCCGGTGGCGACGGCGGTGACGTCATCGGTGAGAAGGTCCCGGCGGACCGCGGTGTCCCGCGGAGCATTGACGTCGCGCACGGCGACGCCCGTGACCTCCAGGCGCGCACCGGAGCGGGCGGCGAAGTCATCGGCCTGCTCGGTAAGCAGACGGATCACCTGGCTGCCGACGGTCCCGGCGCCGAGGACGCCGACGGTGAGGGTGCGCTGGGCGGGTGAGAGCTCCTGAGCCACGGAATGACCACCTTGCTGTGTTGCGTACTGCTGTGTTGCGTGCCGCGTGCGGACACGTCGACTTCCTGAGGCGATGGGGACGGGTACGGCTAGGTCACCCGACCGGCTGCCGGTCTGAGCCGACCATCGCTGCGGGCCAGCATAAGGGTCATAGACCTCAGCGCGCGTGCGCGTCCGTCAGCGGGAACACGGCCCAGGGTTCTCAGCGACGCCAGATGATCTGCTTGAGCAACCGGCCGATCACCCGGCTCAGGCCCATGGACATCGGAACCGCGGCGTCGTCGGAGCGGTGCCAGGCCGGGGGCGGCTGCTCCAGGGAGGAGACGAAGGAGGTCAGTGAGGAGGGTGAAGACGATGTGGCTGCGCTCATGCCTCAAGGTTAGGAACCGGCGCGCCGACGTGGTGACCCCCAAGAGAATGATTGATGGGGAGGGGTACTCATCCCTCCGGCCGAGATATCCCGTTGACGTCTCCTGCTTGCGACAGGCACCCGGTGGCAGGGCGGATGACCTCTCGGAGGGACGACACCTGGGAACGCCAGTGGCCCCGTCCCGGCTGAACCGGGACGGGGCCACTGGGCTCTTGTGACGGAGCGTTCAGGCTCGAGAAGCGGTGACCCGCACTCAGGAGGCCTTGCGACGGCGAGCCATCAGCAGGGCACCGCCACCCACGCCGGCACCGGCGAGCAGCAGGAGCGCGACGGCGTTAGCACCGGTGTGCGCCAGCGGCGGGTTGCCGGTGGGCTTCTTCGGGGTGCTGGTCGGCGTCTTCGGGGTGGAGGTGGCCGGCGGGGCCGCAGGGCGGAGCCACGGTGGCCGGGGGTTCGAGGCCGTCGGCGGCTGCTGCGTGGTCGTCGGAGGCGCGGGCGGAGCCACGGTGGCCGGGGGTTCGACGCCGTCGGCGGCTGCTGCGTAGTCGTCGGAGGCGCGGTGGCCGGCGGAGTCGTGGTGGTGGTCGTCGTGTTGGTCAGCGAGACCTTGACGAGCTCCTGGTCGCGGATGGTGAAGGTGTTGGTGTTCTCGCCATCCACAGTGAAGACCGGCTTGCCCCAGCTGAAGCCGGAAGCGGCGGGCTGCGCCTTGGGAGGTGTCCTCGCTCAGCGTGATCTTGGTGCCCACCGGGAAGGTGCCGTCGAAGGCAACCGGCTCACCCGGCTTGACCGTGACGGAGGCGGTGCCGGTGCGGCCCTCGCCGCTGGCCTTCTGACCCTCGGGAGCCTTCCAGTCCGGGTAGGAGCTGGCGGCGGCCGGCAGCTCGTAGGCGACGTCGACGACGAAGGAGGAGCCTGCGGCCTGAGCAGCGGCCTCACCCTCGACGACCTTGGTCACGCTGAAGCCGCCGAAGCCGGGCTCCATCTGGACCGAGATGTCGAAGTACTGGACGTAGGACTGCTGCTGGGTGCTGGTCAGGTCCGTGCCCTGGAGGTTGACGGTGTTCTCGTAAGCGGCTCCCCGGGTGGCCGCGACGGCGTTACCGTTGGCGTCCACGAAGGAGACCGGGTACTCCAGGGTGAAGTTGGTGCCGTTCTTGAACGGACCAGTCACCTCGTAGGTAGCGGTGCGGCCGTCCTGGGAGTAGCTGGCCTTGACGTCGAAGTCACCGTACTCGCTGCTGGAGTCCTGGCCGGCGGCGTTGGTCACCGGGACGGTGGAGCCATCCGCAGGGCGAACGTTGAGGATCGTACGGGTGGCGTCAGCCTGGTTGAAGCTCATGCCCTCACTGAGGGTGTCGGTGAAGACAATGGTCTGACGGGAACCGTCGAAGGTCTTGCCGAGCTTGCCACCAGTGGTCTGGTTGGTCCCGAAGTTCACACCCCAGGTCAGCTCCTTGTAGTTGTTGTAGAAGCTGGAGGCCCACTTGGTGAGCTCCCAGTCGCTCTGCTCGGGGCCGCCGATGCCGCCGCCACCGGGCAGGACAACAGCGGTGGTCACGCCGTTGGCAGTGAGGTTGACGGACTGCTCATCGGTGGTCTTGGCAACCGCCACCAGGGCGGAGCCGCTGCCCTTGAAGTTGTGGAAGCCAGCGGCCTTGAGCTCGTCAACCTTGGAGTTGAAGGTGCAGGTGACCTCCTTGGCGGTCAGGGTGCAGCTGCCGACCTCGACGTTCTGACCGTTGTACTCGACGGTCATCGGGTGGGTGTCACTGTTCTGCAGGTTGCTGAAGTAATCACCCAGACCGATGGTGAAGGAGTCGCCCGACTTGAGGTTGGCGTCGACGCCGCTCCAGTCGAAGCTCAGGCGAGCGAGGTCGTAGATGCTGAGCTTTCCATCGTGCTCAACATTGTTACCGTCCACACGTGTCAGAGACAGGTTGGAAACGTTGACGCTCTTGTTCTCGTCTGCGCTCGCCTGGGGCGAGAGCTGAGACATGATCGCCACAAGGAAGAGAGCAAGGATGGCGACGAGTCCCCTCACCGCCCCTCGCGAGAGGGCGGGCCGAGAGGCTGCGCCCACGGACAATGTGTTCATGAGATCTCCGGATTCCTGGCATAGATGACAAGGTCTGCCTCGTGAACCATCATGGGGCGCTCCCACCATCCGTTCAGGCGACAGGAAGGCGGTCCCGTGATGACCAAGGCCACTGTGTCACAAACCGACTGTTTGGGAGTAGCGAACACACAAAACACGCACTAGGTCACAATCTCAACACAACTGTAATCCAGGTTTCAAACAACTGATCACGCTGACAATTGTAGGAAACACACAATAATTATGTGCTGAACCTGTGATGGCACTGTGCCTCCCCTATCAAGCGGACCGCATTGTGGTTGTTCCAGTCCTCCAAACAGACGTTCTTCAGGTTCGCTGAGACACGGCTCCTCTCAGACCTCTCCCAGGTTGTCACCGCTCTCAGGGAAGTCCCACGATCCTGACGGAACATACGCAGGGGCGCCTTCGTAGCAGGAATTGTTCCTGGAACGAAGGCGCCCCTGCGATATGAGGGAAAGGAAAGCTCAGCCCTCGAGGCGCAGGAGGTCCTCGATGGTCTCCGGGCGCAGGATCCAGCCCGACTCACCCTCACGTACCCAGCGCACGCCGGGGCGGGTGAAGAGGTTGTAGTTGGAGGCCATGGAGCGCCCGTAGGCGCCCGTGGCGGGCACGGCCAGCACGTCACCGACAGCGAGGTCCGCGGGCAGGTCCACGTCACGCACGACGACGTCGCCGGACTCGCAGTGCTTGCCCACCACCCGGCTGCGCACCAGCCCGGCCTGCGAGTCGGGGCGGCGGTTGGCGACCAGGGCCGTGTAGGCGGCCTCGTAGAGGGCGGGGCGGATGTTGTCGCTCATGCCGCCGTCGACGCTCACGTAGAGGCGCGAGGCCCCCTCCCCCAGCTCGACGCGCTTGAGCCCGGAGACCGTGTAGAGCATGACGGTGCTCGGGCCGGCGACGCTGCGCCCGGGCTCGACGGACACGTGCGGGACCGGGTCGCCGAGCTCCGTACACAGTTCGCGCACCGTCTCGGCGAGGGTTCGGGCGACCTCGGCCGGGCTGGGCGGCACCGGATCCGCACCGGTGTAGGCGATGCCGTAGCCACCGCCCAGGTCGACCTCCGGGCACAGGTGCCCCGTATCCGCAGCAACCTCGTGGCGCAGGGTGAGGACGACGCGGGCGGCCTCACGGAAACCGGCCAGGTCCATGATCTGGGAGCCGATGTGGGAGTGCAGCCCGTGCAGCTCGAGCTCGGGGGCGGCGATGATCGCGTCGATGGCCTGCCGGGCAGCGCCTCCGTGGACGGAGAGCCCGAACTTCTGGTCCTCGTGGCCGGTGGAGATGAACTCGTGGCCCCCGGCGTGCACGCCAGTGGTCAGTCGCACCATGACCTTGCCGGTCTCCTCGGGTCCGTAGACGCCGCTGGAGCGCAGGTCGCGCACGGCGCGGACGGCGAGGTCGACCTCCTCGAGGGAGTCGAGGACGAGGTGGCCCACGTGGTGGGTGAGGGCGACGGCGATCTCGGCCTGCGTCTTGCCGTTGCCGTGCAGGCCCACACGGGTGGCGCTGGTGGTGGCCTCCGCCCCGTCCACCTCCTGCAGAGCGGCCAGTCCCACGGCGAGCTCGCCGCGGCTGGCGGTGTCGATACCCATGCCCTCCTCGAGGACCCACTGGGCGACCTTGGTGGTGAGGAAGGCCTTGCCGGCGTAGAAGGCCTCTCCCCCGGCCATGCCGTAGCTGGGCCAGAACTCCTCGTGCATGGCGGCGCTCCAGGAGGCGGCGCGACCGCGCAGGTCGGCCTCGTCCAGGACGAAGACGGGACTGGGGGCGTCGGTGAGGATCTCGGAGACGGTCAGCCCGCCCAGGGCGAGCTCGCCGGCAGGAGTGCGCCGCGCCGTCGTGGGCCACAGATCGGGTCGGTCCTCGGGTTCGGGGCAGGCCAGCGCCCCCAGGGGCGGCTCAGCGTTGGGAACCTGGTTCATCACGGTTTCACATCCTCTCGGGAGCGGTCACGCCCAGCAGATCGAGCCCGTTGGCGAGGACCTGCCCGACGGCGTCGTTGAGCCACAGGCGGGCCACGTGGCCGGAGTTGACGGCGTCGTCCCCACGGGGGGTGACGCGAGTGGCGCCGTACCAGGTGTGGTAGGCGGCGGCCAGCTGCTCGAGGTAGCGGGCCACGCGGTGCTGCTCGCGCAGCTGCGCGGCCTGGGCGACGATCGCCGGGAACTGGGCGAGTACGCCGAGCAGTGCGGAGTCCGCCGGGTCGTCCAGAGCGGCGGGCTCGAAGGGGGCCACGTTCGGGTCGCGGCTCACGCCGTGCTCGGCGGCGTTGCGGGCCACGTTGCGGGTGCGGGCGTGGGCGTACTGGACGTAGTAGACGGGGTTGTCGGAGGTGGAGGAGGCCAGCAGGTCCAGGTCGATGTCGATCATGGAGTCCATGGAGGAACGGGCCAGGGCGTAGCGGGCGGCGTCCACACCGACGGCGTCGACCAGGTCCTCCAGAGTGACGATGGTGCCGGCGCGCTTGGACATGCGCACCGGGACGCCGTTGCGCACGAGGTTGACGAGCTGGCCGATGAGGATCTGCATGTTGGTGCCCGGAGTGTCCCCGAAGGCCGCGCACATGGCCATCATGCGGCCGATGTAGCCGTGGTGATCGGCCCCGAACAGGTAGAGGGCGCAGTCGGCGCCGCGCTCGCGCTTGTCCAGGTAGTAGGCGAGATCGGCCGCGAAGTAGGCGGCGTTTCCGTCGGACTTGATGAGGACCCGGTCCTTGTCGTCGCCGAAGTCGGTGGTGCGCAGCCAGGTGGCGCCGTCGCGCTCCTCGATGACGCCGCGCTCGCGCAGGCGGTCGATGGCGCGCTCGACGGCGCCGGAGGTGTGCAGGGAGTCCTCGTGGAAGAAGACGTCGAAGTCGGAGCGGAATGCGTGCAGCTCGGCCTTGACTGCGGCGAACATGAGGTCGACGCCGCGGGCTCGGAAGACCTCGGCGGCTTCGGCGTCGGGCAGAGTGGCCGGGTCGGGGCGGCCGGCGGCGAGCTCGTCGGCGGTCACCTGCTGGGCGATCTCACTGATGTAGGCGCCGCCGTAGCCGTCCTCGGGGGTCTCCTGGCCGCGGGCGGAGGCCAGCAGGGAGGCGGCGAAGCGGTCGATCTGGGTGCCGTGGTCGTTGAAGTAGTACTCACGGGTGACTTCGGCGCCGCAGGCGGACAGGATCCGGGCCAGGGAGTCGCCGACGGCGGCCCAGCGGGCACCGCCCAGGTGCACCGGGCCGGTGGGGTTGGCGGAGACGTACTCGAGGTTGATGTGCTGGCCGCTCAGGGAGTCGTTGCGCCCATAGGCCTCGCCGGCCTCGACGATGGAGCGGGCGAGCTCGCCGGCGCTGGCGGCGTCGAGGCGGATGTTGAGGAAGCCGGGGCCGGCGACCTCCACGGAGGCGACGCCGTCGAGGGCCTCAAGACGAGGGACGAGGAGCTCGGCGAGGTCGCGCGGCTTGGTGCCTGCCTTCTTGGCCAGCTGCATGGCGACGTTGGTAGACCAGTCACCGTGGTCACGGTTCCGGGGACGCTCGACGCGGGGGTCGGGGATCTCTGCGGCGGGCAGGGCGAGGACACCCTCGGCGGAGGCCTCTTCCCCAGGATGGTGCGGATGGCTGCGGCAAGCTCTTCTGGGGTCACGCGCGTCAGCGTACCGTCAACAGGCGGAGCGGATCACGAGGGATACCGGCGGCCGCCGGGCATCGTGGGACATGTCGCAGTCTCACGCCGGTTTCGCTCCGGGGCCAGGACGCTGGTACAGTCACGCCTCGGGCCCCGGTAGCTCAGTGGATAGAGCGTCTGCCTCCGGAGCAGAAGGTCGCAGGTTCGAATCCTGTCCGGGGCGCCATCCCCGAGCCCCCGTCGCCACCCGCGGCGGGGGCTTGATCGTGCGCGCTGCGGTACAGGCCTCTTGACGCGCTCTTCAGCCCAGGGTCTGGAGGGCGAGGGTGGGGACGTCGGTCATGATGGCGTCGACGTTGAGGTCGGCCAGCTGTCGCATCCGCTCAGGCTCGTCCACCGTCCAGACGTGAACCTCCAGGTCGGCGGCGTGCGCGGAGGCGACGAAGCGCCGAGTGACCACCGGGACGCCGTGGTAGCTCTCGGGGACCTGGACCGCGTCGACCCTTCCGCGCGTCCATCCCCAGCGGGTCTGCGGCAACGGGACGGCGGCCTCACTGCGCAGCATGAGTCCGAGCACGTCACTGACCCCCAGGGAGGTCATGGCCCGGGGCTCCTGGCGGCGCAGGACGGCCAGCCGACGGGCGGAGAAGGAGGCGAAGCGAACCCGTTCGAGGGCATTGGCGTCACGCACCGTCTGCAGGGCAGCCTGGACGACGTTGGAGTCCTTGAGGTCGATGTTGAACTTCATCGTCGGGTGGGCGTACAAGGCGTCGTCGAGCCGGACGAAGCCGCGCCCGTCACCGGAGTCGAGGTCGGCCAGCTCGGCCCACATGACCTCCCCCACGGCACGGGGGTCGTTCGCGGTGCGGCGCAGGTCCTCGTCGTGGCTGAGGACAACGATGCCGTCGGCGGTCAGCCGCAGGTCGGTCTCCATCCATTCGAGCCCGAGCGCGGCCACGTGCTCAACGGCGCTCCAGGTGTTCTCGGGCACCTCGCTCCCGCCGCCGCGATGGGCGATGACGGCAGGACGACGTCGTGTTCGTGACGCGACAGGCGGCACAGTGGGTCTCCCTCAGCTGCAGTTGGTGGTGAGCTCGACAGCGCCGTGCTCCTTGAGCCAGCCCCACGGCTCCACGGTCGACTCGTCCGCGGTGTCGTCCTTGGTGCGCACCTCGAAGTGCAAGTGCGAGCCGGAGGACCGCCCGGTGTTACCCACGCCGGCGATCATCTGGCCGGCCGTGACGGTGTCACCGGCTTTGACGTAGATGCCGTCCTCGTACATGTGGAGGTAGCTGGTGTACCAGACACGTCCGTCGATCTCGTGCTTGATGGTGACGGTTCCGGTGCCGTCCACCATGCCGGCGGTGGTGACGGTCCCAGCGGCGGCGGCGTAGATGGGCGTCCCGACGGGTGCGGCCATGTCCTGGCCGGCGTGCAGCTTGCGGTAGCCGAGGGTGGGGTGGGTGCGGTAACCGTACTCCGAGGAGATCTCGTAGGTGCCCGGGAGCATCGGGTAGAACAGCTGCGGCTTGGAGCTGAAGGCGCTCGTGTCTCCGGAGGCGCCGGTCGTCGAGGAACAGGTCTTGGCGGCGTTCTGGTAGGCCTCGCGGATCCTGGCCCGGGTGGCGGCGTCGGGGACGTTGGACAGCTGGGTGTCGGGGCTCTCGTCCAGGTCGTCACTGCCGAGCACGGCGCTGGCCACGGACGAGGGCTTCGTCCCGGAGGCGGCCGGGCCCTGCGTGGCGGCATTACTGACATGCATCTTCATCGCCGCCGAGGCCAAGGGCGTGTTGTCGAGGTGACTGGACAGCGGGACGAGGACCGTGGCCACGGCCAGGGCCGAGAGCACCGCGGTGCGCCCCAGGATCCCGGTTCCGGTACGGCGCCGAGCGGGACGCGCGGAGGCGGGGCCGGTCGAGGAGTCGCGGTGGGTGTCAGGCTTGGATGCCGGAGAGACCCGGGCCGACGACGTCGAGGCGGCCGCCTCCTCCGAGGCGGTGTCCGCGGCGGTCGTCTCGGACTTCTTGGCCGACCGGGTCTTCTGGGCGGCCTTGGCCGCGCGGATGGCCGACTCGTCAGCGAGCGGCACCCCGGCCTTGCGAGCGGCCATGATCTTGCGGACCTCGGGGACCTCAACGGTCTCGGCGCCGCGGAAGTCCGTGATCCGGCGTGAGAAGCGGATCTCGTGAGGAGCCTCGGGAGCCGACGACGTCGCCACGGCCGGCTCGACGGTCACCTCCGGTATCGGGGTGGAGGCTGCGCCCGCCGAGGCACTGGTCGCAGTGCTGTAGGAGCCGGTGTGATGAGTGGTGGAGGCGACAACGGGCTTGGCCGAGACGCTGGCGGGCGTTGCCGCGGACGTGTGCCTCGCACGGCGGCTCTCCGGCCGGGAGGAGGCCGCGGAGACCGACGAGGTGCTGGGCACAGCCGGAGCGGCGTGACTGTGGGGCTCCGCCGTCCCGGGCGAGGCCGGGACCGCGTCACCGGCGCCCCACCACGGTGCACTGCCGGCGGACTGGCCGGCCGCAGGGCTCGAGTCCGGCGGTCGACTCGGCCAACGAGGCCGCAACCAGGGGCGTCAGGGCCGAGGGCGCCGACGACGTCGGCGCAGCGGCGGGCTGCTCGGCGGCGTGGGAGCGGTGGCTGCGACGGCTCTCCGTCTGAGCCTCGTATCGATGAGCCGGGGCCTCCGGCACATCCACCACCGCAGGGTTCTCTCGCGTCTGCTGACTGTCCCCGGAGTCCCGGGCCGCACGCAGGTCCTTGCGGGAGCGCCGGCTCGGGGCGAGCCTCCCCCGACGCCTGCGGTGAGGCGGAGCGGGCGGAAGGCGTTGCCGGCGAGGATCCGGAGGCCTCCGCCGCCGGCGCGCTGACCGCCCCGGAAGGAAGAGCGTGCCCGGTCGCACCGGGCACCTGAGAGCGCCGATCCGCGCTCGGGACGGGCTGCTCGGTGCCGCCCTGACGGCGTCGAGCCATACGGCTCATCGGGGCGATCGGTTGCTGGTCGGCCCGCCCGGACTGCTCCGCGGGAGCCGGAACACCGGACGCGTGCATCGCTGAGCGCGCAGCCGGGGCCGTGGGCCGTTGCGGGCGATTCTGCTTCTGGGGAGCGACCGGGACGTCGGGGAGCGCGGAGGGACTCGGGGCCGTGACGACGCTGGACGGGGCGCCGGTCGCGGAGCGGTGCGCGGGGAGATCGCGGCGCGAGCGGCGGGTGGTTCCGGCGGCGTGAGTCGTGTGCGCCGTCGGCGGTGACGGCGGGTTGGCTCCGGCCTCCGCCTCGGCGAGCTGGCGAGCGGCTTCGGCAGCACGTTCCGCCTCGCGACGCTGGCGTCGACTCATGGGCTGCGGGGTCACGCGGGAAGCCTCCAGGTGGCTGGTGTCATGGGGAAGTCGTTGCTGCCGGCGATCCGGTGGTGACGACGTGCTGGCTGCCAGGGCGACAGCCTCGGGTTGTGCTCGGTTAAAACAGTAGCGGTCTCCTGTGGGTCTTGCCAGGAGAACCAGCACACCTTTGTGTGACCTGCACTTCTCACACAAATATCGAGGCGCTCCCCAACGTCGCCGACCCTGAGACGGAAACACGTGTCATACGAACGGATCGGCACCAGCTCACCGTTCCTTGGACAGTAGTCGACGATCGTCGCCCGACGCGGCACGAGTTGTGGATATCCGCCGATCAGCGCCCTCAGATCACGATTTAATCACGGCGCTGGTGCTCCTCGCGCTGCATGGCGTCGTTGACCTCGCCGACAAGCTCTTCGAGGATGTCCTCCAGGAAGAGGACCCCGACGAATCGTCCCTGCGCGTTGCGCACGTGCCCGAGGTGGGCCCCCGAGCGCTGCATGGCAGCCAGCGCCTCCTCGACCTCGTCGTCGTAGCCGACGGGCACGAGTGCGCGAGCACGCCAGGCGGGCACCGGCTCGGTGCGGTCGGCGCCGTCGGCGTAGAGGATGTCCTTGAGATGGAGGTAGCCGGTGATGACGGGCTCCGCTCCCCCGTCGGCTGCGGCCTGCTCGGCCACGAGCGGGAAGCGGGAGAAGCCGGTGGAGGCCACGGCCCGCTCCACGTCCTCCGGGGTGCAGTCCTGGGGCAGGGTAACGAGCTCGCTCAGGGGCACCATGACGCTGCCGGCGGTCTCCTCGGAGAACTCCAAGGCACCGCTGAGTAGGCCGGTGGAGTCCTCCAGGACGCCCTCGGCGGTGGAGCGCTCGACGATGGAGGCGACCTCCTCGGCGTTGAAGGCGGCGGAGATCTCCTCCTTGGCCTCGATGCCCAGGATCTTGAGGACCCCATTGGCGAAGCCGTTGAGAGCGTTGACCACGGGGCTGAAGACGCGCGAGCACCACACCAGGGGCGGGGCGAGCCAGCGCACGGCCTTCTCCGGGGAGGCGATGGAGATGTTCTTGGGCACCATCTCCCCGGCGACGACGTGCAGTCCCACGACGATGACCAGGGCGATGACGACGGCGACGGCGTGGGAGCCGGCGTGCCCGACGCCGACGGCCGCGAGCAGAGGCTCCAGGGCATGGGCGATGGCCGGCTCGGCGACGACGCCCAGGCCGGTCGAGCACAGGGTGACGCCGAGCTGGGCGGTGGCCAGCATGCGCGAGACGTGCTGCAGGGCCCACAGGGCGGTGGCGGCGCGGGTGTCGCCGGCCTCGGCCAGCGGCTCGAGCTGGCTGCGGCGCGAGGAGGTGACGGCGAACTCGGCGCCGACGAAGAAGGCGTTGCCGGCCAGGAGGATGACGGTGACCACCAGGGCCAGGGGCGTGCTCATCGGCGCTCCCCCTCAGCTCCTTGGTCCCCGGGGTGGCTTCGGGGTCCTTGGGAGCGCACGTGGAGGCGGGTGACGCGGCGCCCGTCCATGGCGTCGACGGTCAGGGAGGCGTGAGTCAGCTCGACGACGTCGCCGACGGCGGGGATGCGGCCGAGCTCGGTCATGACCAGGCCGCCGAGGGTCTCGTAGGGGCCGTCGTCGGGCACCTGGATGGCGGCGCGGGTGGCGAGCTCGTCGGGGCGCATCCACCCCGGGACGACCCAGTGGCCCGAGGGGTCGAGGTGGGCGCCGGCGCGGCGGCGGTCGTGCTCGTCGGCGACGTCCCCGACGACCTCTTCGACGGCGTCCTCGAGGGTGACGACGCCGGCGGTGCCGCCGTACTCGTCGACGACGAGCGCCATCTGAGAGCCCTGGGCACGCAGCTCGACGAGCAGGTCGGCCAGTGGCATGGTCTCGGGGACTCGGGGCGCGGGGGTCATGAGGGAGGTGGAGGCGACGGGGACATCGGCGCGCCGCTCGTAGGGGACGCCGATGGCGCGGCGCAGGTGGACGATGCCCATGACGTCATCGACGTCGCGGCCGATGACGGGGAAGCGGGAGTGGCCGGTGGCGCGGGCCAGGTGCACGACGTCCTCGGCGGAGTCGTCGGCCTCGAGGGTGTGGAGGCGGCCGCGGTCGGTCATGACGTCGACAGCGGTGAGCGCTCCCAAGCCGATGGAGCGGGTGAGCAGGGTGGCGGTGGAGGCGTCGAGGGTGCCCTCCTCGGCGCTGTGGCGCACGAGAGAGGCCAGCTCACCGGCGCTGCGGGTGCCGCTGAGCTCCTCGGCCGGCTCGATGCCCATGGCGTGCAGGACGGTGTTGGCCGCGTTGTTGAGCACGAGGATGAGGGGCTTGAGCAGGGTGGTGAAGCCCATGAGGAAGGGAGCCACGAGGCCGGCGGCGCGCATGGGGTCGGACAGGGTGGCGTTCTTGGGGATGAGCTCGCCCATGACCATGGAGAAGGCGTTGACGACGATGAGCGCGATGACGACCGCGGCGCCGGTGGCCACGGAGACGGCCATCCAGTGGCTCATGAGGTCGGTGAGGAGGTTGGCTAGGGCGGCCTGCATGGTGTAGCCCAGGAGCACCGTGGTCAGGGTGATGCCGACCTGGGCGCCAGAGAGGAGTGTGGACAGGCGCCCCAGGGCCCGCTGGACGACGGTGGCGCGCTTGTCCCCGGTGGCGGCGCGGGTCTCGACGGTGGAGGGGTCGAGGGCGACCAGGGAGAACTCACCGGCCACGAACAGGGCGGTGCCCACGGTGAGGACCACGCCGACGGCGATCATGAGCCAGTCGGTCATGCGGGCCACTCCCCCGTGTGGGGCTCGACATGGGCGCCGGAGGCGGACGAGTCGGGGTGGGGGTGGTCAGAGGCGGGCGAGGAGGCGCGGTGCGTGCGGGTGCGGCGCCTGCGGGCCCGGCGGAAAGCCGATCGCATAGTGACCGAACGGTACCACCGCGGCGGAATCGAAGCCGAGGTAGCCATCATGTGTCGCACCGCCATCGCAGAGGGACCGGTTTCTCACGATTGGGGTAACCTACACCACAGGCTAAGTGAGCGTGGAGGTTGCGATGCTGTCTCGAAAGCCGCAGAAAGCGGTCCACCCAACCGATCCGGGCCAGTCCGGCTGGTGGCTCCTTGCGCCAGCCTGCGGCGCAGTAGTAGGTGCAGCCATTCCATACCTCGGCACACTCGGCCCCAAGTGGGCCGCAGCATGCATGGCACTCAACGCAATCGGAGGCATAACCGCCACGACACCTCAGCTCCGCGAGTGGCTCTCAGCACGCTTCCACAGACAGCAAATCACCGATACGGCAGGCGTCTTGAAGAATGGCATCGGAAATAAATATCTGAGTCACAAAGACCTCTACTCCCTGCGAGTTCACCGCTCTGATCGTAAAGATATCACCGACTTCGTACATCGGGACATCCAGGACCAACTGGTCGAGCACCTCAGAAACAGGATACCCGTCCTCATTGAGGGGACATCCATGGCCGGAAAGACGCGCCTGGCAATAGAGACGATTCGCTCCCAATGGCCCAACACCTACTGCTGGTTCCCCCTAGGTCCCGGCGACATTGAGAAACTTCTCAACAGTAACCAACAGCCGCCACCCGAATCAATTATCATCTTAGACGATCTCGACAGATTTCTGTCAAACAAAAGTCTCACACTGGGCCAACTCAACCGATGGGTCAATAATTCGTGCATCATCGTAGCCACCATGATGCACTCACAATACGTAAAACACAGCGATCGCAGTAACGAGAAAGTAGTGGGATGGGATGTGGTCAATCGCTTCGAAAGGCTCACGCTCAGCCCGTCATTGTCAACAAAAGAGCTCAATGACGTTAGATTTACCTCCTATGCAAACCAGCTATCACAAATCAAGAATGTTGGCTTAGGCCCCCTACTTGGATGCGCCGAAGCAGTACGCTCCAAATTCGCAGACGAACTCAATAAACACTCACAGTGTGGAGCGCTCATCAAAGCAGCGGCGGACTGGCGTCGCATCGGCCTAGGCCCCGCCTCAAGAGATCAACTGACTTCCCTTTCCCTGTCACACAAGGATGACGTATGGGAAACAGTCGACTGGGATGACACTTGGAAAGAAGCTACAAGACTCATCAACCACACCACCCCCCTTTTACGCCAAGTAGGAGAGGATCAATGGGAAGTTCTTGATACCATCGCCGACGAAGCAGATTGGAAAATCTCAGAGCGCACATTTGCGACACTACAAAATATCACGCTTTCCGCGCAACAGACAGGCCAATCAGCCTTCACCATGCTCATAGAAGGCGCTTCACCTTCTTCAACGAACGCCATGTTTCAACGCGCCATCGACGCCACCCCCGAGATCGACGCCACCGTCCTCGGTGCCTACGCTATCTTCCTGCACACCGTCCGGGGCGACGTGAACCAGGCCGAGCAGATGTACCGGCGGGCCATCGACGCCGACCCCACCAACGCCAATATTCTCGGTGCCTACGCCACCTTCCTCGAGAACATCCGGGGCGACATGGGCCAGGCCGAGCAGATGTACCAGCGGGCCATCGACGCCGACCCCACCAACGCCAGAAACCTCGGTGCCTACGCCACCTTCCTCAAGAACATCCGGGGCGACATGGGCCAGGCCGAGCAGATGTACCAGCGGGCCATCGACGCCGACCCCACCAACGCCAGAAACCTCGGTGCCTACGCCACCTTCCTCGAGAACATCCGGGGCGACATGGGCCAGGCCGAGCAGATGTACCAGCGGGCCATCGACGCCGACCCCACCAACGCCAGAAACCTCGGTGCCTACGCCACCTTCCTCAAGAACATCCGGGGCGACATGGACCAGGCCCAGCAGCTGTACCAGCAGGCCATCGACGCCGACCCCACTAACGCCAACATCCTCGGTGCCTACGCCACCTTCCTGCACACCGTCCGCGGCGACATGGGCCAGGCCGAGCAGATGTACCGGCGGGCCATCGACGCCGACCCCACCAACGCCAATATTCTCGGTGCCTACGCCACCTTCCTCAAGAACATCCCGGGCGACATGGACCAGGCCCAGCAGCTGTACCGGCGGGCCATCACAGCCGACCCCACCAACGCCAGAAACCTCGGTGCCTACGCCACCTTCCTGCACATTGTCCGCCGCGACATGGGCCAGGCCGAGCAGATGTACCGGCGGGCCATCGACGCCGACCCCCACCACGCCAATATCCTCGCCAGTTACGCCGACTTCCTGCACACCGTCCGCGGCAACATGGGCCAGGCCGAGCAGATGTACCAGCGGGCCATCGACGCCGACCCCACCAACGCCAATATCCTCGGTGCCTACGCCACCTTCCTGCACACCGTCCGCGGCGACACGGACCAGGCCGAGCAGATGTACCAGCGGGCCATCGACGCCGACCCCACCAACGCCAATATCCTCGGTGCCTACGCCACCTTCCTGCACACCGTCCGCGGCGACACGGACCAGGCCCAGCAGATGTACCAACGAGCCATCAACGCCGACCCCACCAACGCCACCAACCTCGGCAACTACGCCACCTTCCTCAAGAACATCCGCGGCGACACGGACCAGGCCCAGCAGATGTACCAACGAGCCATCAACGCCGACCCCCACAACGCCACCAACCTCGGCAACTACGCCACCTTCCTCAAGAACATCCGCGGCGACACGGACCAGGCCCAGCAGATGTACCAGCAGGCCATCAACGCCGACCCCCACAACGCCACCAACCTCGGCAACTACGCCACCTTCCTCAAGAACATCCGCGGCGACACGGACCAGGCCCAGCAGATGTACCAACGAGCCATCGACGCCGACCCCACCAACGCCAACAACCTCGGCAACTACGCCACCTTCCTGCACACCGTCCGCGGCGACACGGACCAGGCCCAGCAGATGTATCAGCAGGCCATCGACGCCAACCCAGGCAACGCAATCAGCTTCGGCAACTACGCTCAGATCCTCTTTGCCAAGTCGAATGACTTGGTGGGGATCAGCCTGGCCGAGAAGGCAATTACCCTCGCCAGCGATGACGAGAGACCTTTACTTGCTGAATGCCATTTCTACCTGTTTTCCCATTCTCCTAAACACCGCAAGGACTCCGGAAGAGCGCTCAAAGCCCTTCTGGCAGAGGGAGTGACGACAGGTGATTGGTCGTTTGAGATTAACTTGGAGCGGCTCAGGCGCGAAGAGGACCCTCGGCTGGAGCTGCTCGAGTCGGTGGCACGCACGCTCAAAGACGGCGATACGTCCCGGCTCGACGCCTTCGAGGAGTGGCGAAGCCTGTAGGTCGCCGCCATCGGGCCGGTCACCCGGGCCGGGACCGCGAGCGCGTCACGGTCGAGACACGCATGTGTCTTTGGTCCCGCATTTGCTCGCCTGAGACGCCTTTCACCTCCTAGGATGTCCTACGGACACCGCCGTTCCTCCCCGGGTCCCGCCGAGGTTCCCAGCGCCGGGACGGCAGACTGACGAGTTCACCGAGGAGACCCGACGTGCCCACGCAGGACCAGACCAGCCCAGGCTTCGGTGCCAACGAGTGGATGGTGGAGGAGATGCGGGCCGCCTGGTCGGCGGATCCCTCCTCCGTGAGCCCCCAGTGGCAAGAGCTCTTCGAGACCGACCCGAGTGCCGGTCTGCGGCGACCGAGCTCCATCCCCTCAAACGGCTTCGCCAATGGTTCTGCGTCGTCTGCCCCCGGAGGGCCGCGCCGAGCCACCATCACGCCGCAAGCCGCCGTCCTCCAGCGCCGCTCCTCCGCGGTCCAGGACGTCACCCGCTCCGACCTTCCCCGGCCCCGCCGTCGGACACCGCTCCCCCGACCTCCCCCTACGCCCAGCGCCTGGCCGCCCACCCCGCCCACGATCTGGAGGGCGATGGCTGCGAGGACAGCTCCATCCGTCTCAAGGGCGCGGCCGCCCGCACCGCCAAGAACATGGACGACTCCCTGTCCATGCCCACGGCCACCTCCGCCCGGGCCATCCCCGCCAAGGTCTCATCGAGAACCGCGCCGTTATCAACAGCCACCTGGCCCGCACCCGCGGCGGCAAGGTCTCCTTCACCCACCTCATCGGCTGGGCGGTGGTCGAGTCCCTGTCCGAGATGCCCTCGATGAACGTCTCCTACGGGGTCGACGAGGCCGGCAAGCCGGTCCTGAACGAGCCAGCCCACGTGGCCTTCGGCCTGGCCATCGACGTGCCCGGCGCCGACGGGCAGCGCCGCCTGCTGGTGCCCTCCATCAAGCAGGCCGACCTCATGGACCTGTCCCGGTTCGTGGAGGCCTATGAGGGCCTCGTGGCCAAGGCCCGCCAGAACAAGCTGGACCTCGACGACTTCCGCGGCACCACCGTGACCCTGACCAACCCCGGCATGATCGGCACCCTGCACTCGGTGCCCCGCCTCATGCCCGGCCAGGGACTCATCGTGGGGGTGGGGAGCATGGACTACCCGGCGGCCTTCGCCGGCGCCAGCCCCGACACCCTGGCCCGCCAGGGCATCGGCAAGGTCGTCACCCTGACCTCCACCTACGACCACCGCGTCATCCAGGGCGCCGCCTCGGGCGAGTTCCTGCGCCTGGTGGAGCGCAAGCTCCTGGGGCTGGACGGCTTCTGGAGCCGGGCCTTCGAGTCCCTGCGCATCCCCCTCGAGCCGGTCGAGTGGGTGCGCGACACCACCTACGACCCCGAGCTGGAGACCGGCAAGCCGGCGCGCGTGGCCGAGCTCATCCACGCCTTCCGTCAGCGCGGGCACCTCGCCGCGGACACCGACCCGCTCACCTACCGCCTGCGCCGCCACCCGGACCTGGACATCACCTCCTACGGGCTGAGCCTGTGGGACCTGGACCGCTCCTTCCCCACCCGGGGCCTGGGCGGGCGCGACCGCGCCACCCTGCGCGAGATCCTCAAGATGCTGCACGACGCCTACTGCCGCACCGTGGGCGTGGAGTACATGCACATCCAGGACCCGGCTCAGCGCACCTGGTGGCAGGAGCGACTCGAGCGCGACTGGGAGGACATCGGTGACGAGGAGCGCCGTCGGATCCTCACCAAGCTGGAGCAGGCCGAGGCCTTCGAGACCTTCCTGCAGACCAAGTACGTGGGCCAGAAGCGCTTCAGCCTCGAGGGCGGGGAGTCCCTCATCGTGGCCCTGGACCGTCTGCTCGACGCCGCCGCCCACGACGGCCTCGACGAGGTCGTCATCGGCATGGCCCACCGCGGCCGGCTCAACGTGCTCACCAACATCGCCGGCAAGTCCTACGGCCAGGTCTTCGACGAGTTCGAGGGCAACGGCGTCATCGAGGGAGCCGGAACCGGGGACGTCAAGTACCACCTGGGCACCGTGGGCGTCTTCTCCGGGACCGACGGCGTGTCCACCCGCGTCTCCCTGGCCGCCAACCCCTCCCACCTGGAGACGGTCGACGGCGTCGTCGAGGGGATCGTGCGCGCCAAGCAGGACCGCATCGGCCTGGGCGAGAAGGGCTACACGGTCATGCCGGTCCTCGTCCACGGCGACGCGGCCTTCGCCGGCCAGGGCGTGGTCTACGAGACCCTCAACATGAGCCAGCTGCCCGCCTACCGCACCGGCGGTACCGTCCACATCATCGTCAACAACCAGATCGGCTTCACCACCGGCTCGGCCTCGGCCCGTTCCACCATCTACGCCACCGACCTGGCCAAGGGCCTGCAGGTGCCGATCTTCCACGTCAACGCCGACGACCCCGAGACGGTGGCCCGCACCGCCCGCCACGCCTACGAGTACCGACGCACCTTCCACAAGGACGTCATCATCGACCTCATCTGCTACCGGCGCCGCGGGCACAACGAGGGCGACGACCCCTCGATGACCCAGCCACTCATGTACCGGCTCATCGACTCCCTGGACTCCACCCGCGGGGTCTACACCGCCGCTCTCGTCGGGCGTGGCGACATCACCCCGGAGGAGGCCCGCGAGATCGCCGAGAACTACCAGGGCGAGTTGGAGCGGATCTTCACCGAGGCCCGCATCCAGATTACCGGGGAAGGAAAGGGCTCCAGGGACCCCGGGGAGGCTGCCGCCTCGGGGGCCGCCGCCCAGGACCTGTCCGACCCCACGAAGGTCGGCGTGCCCCTGTCCTCCCTGGAGGTCCCCTACTCCCAGCAGGCGGGCAGCGGCATGATGCTCGGCTGGACCTCGGCGGTACCGCGCGACGTCGTCGAGCGCATCGGGGACGCCCAGGTCGCCTGGCCGGGATCCTTCACCGTCCACCCCAAGCTCCAGGCCATGCTCGCCAAGCGCCGCGAGGCCACGCGCGAGGGCGGCATCGACTGGGGCCTGGGCGAGCTCATCGCCCTGGGGAGTCTGCTCATGGAGGGCGTGCCGATCCGCATCGCCGGTGAGGACGCCCGCCGGGCGACCTTCGCCCAGCGCCACGCGGTCCTGCACGATCACGTCTCCGGCCAGGAGTGGACGCCGCTGAGCTTCCTCACCCCGGACCAGGCGCCTCTGGAGATCTACGACTCGCTGCTCAGCGAGTACGCGGCCCTGGCCTTCGAGTACGGCTACTCAGTGGAGCGGCCCGAGGGACTGACGATGTGGGAGGCCCAGTTCGGCGACTTCGCCAACGGAGCCCAGTCCGTCATCGACGAGTACGTCACCTCCGCCGCCCAGAAGTGGGGGCAGCGCTCCGGCCTGGTCATGCTGCTTCCCCACGGCCAGGAGGGGCAGGGACCGGACCACTCCTCGGGGCGCATCGAGCGCTACCTGCAGATGTGCGCCCAGGACAACATGCTGGTGGCCCAGCCCTCCACACCCGCCAGCTACTTCCACCTCCTGCGGGAGCACACCTACCACCGCCCGCGCCGCCCGCTCATCGTCTTCACCCCCAAGCAGCTGCTGCGTCTGAAAGCCGCCTGCTCGCCGGTGGAGGACTTCACCTCCGGCACCTTCCAGCCGGTCATCGGCGAGGTCGACGACGCCGTCCTGGCCACGGCGCAGGATCAGGGCGTGGACCGGGTGCTGCTGTGCTCGGGGCGCGTCTACTACGACCTGCTGGCCCAGCGCACCAAGACCGGGGACACGAGCACGGCCATCGTCCGCCTCGAGCAGCTCTACCCGTTGGAGACCTCGGCCATCGCCGAGGCGCTGGCACCCTTCAGCGGGGCCGAGCTGGTGTGGGTGCAGGACGAGCCGGCCAACCAGGGAATGTGGCCCTACCTGGCGCTCCATCTGCCCACGGAGCTGACCGGTGGCGTCCTGCCCACGCTGGTCTCCCGCCCCGAGGCCGCCGCGCCCGCGGTGGGCACCGCCGGCGTCCACCGCGCCCAGCAGGAGGAGATCATCCGTCAGGCATTCGCCCGCGACTGAGAAAGGGCTGATTGTTCCCGACTCATTGCAGGCCAAAGCCTCCGAAATGCCGTCAGCCTCCCGCGCAACACCGCAAGGTCACGATAATGTCAAGACAGCATGAGGGATCGTGAGTCATGAGGAGGCGCTGCCATGCGTGAGACGAGGCTGAGCTTCATTGGCGACGAGCTGGTGGCCGGTCATGGTGACGGACGCGCTCTGGGCTGGACGGGCCGGGTCATGGCCCGTACGCCCCGGGACGCCGATATCCTGTGGACCTCGCTGGCGGTGCCCGGTGAGACGACCGCGCAGATGTCCGACCGCTGGGGGCCCGAGGTGGCCCGCCGCTCCACGCACACCGGTATCAACCGGCTCGTGGTGGGGCTGGGCGTGGCCGACGTGCTCGCCGGCATTTCCTATGCCCGCTCCCGCCTGGCCCTGGCCAACATCCTCGACACGGCCGCCTCCGACCACCGCGAGTGCTTCGTCGTCGGGCCCCCGCCTCTGCCCGAGGCCGATCCCGACGCCACCGCTCAGCTCTCCCAGGCCGCCGAGGAGGTGTGCCTGCGCCGCAACGTGCCCTACGTGGACGCCTTCGAGCCGCTGCGCAACCACGAGCAGTGGACGGCCGACGTCGCCGCCGCCGGCGGCACGCACCCGGGCCAGGCCGGCTACGGTCTGCTGGCCTGGCTGGTGCTGCACCGCGGCTGGTACGAGTGGCTCGGCGTCGAGCGCCCCGAGTCCTGAGGCCTCGATACCCGCCGCTCAGGCAGGCGCCGGGGAGCCTTCGTCAGACGACGGCTCGGAGGCGGCGAAGATGTCGCCGCTGATCCCCACCAGGCGGTTGGAGACGTGGTTGTTGAAGAAACCGACGATGGGACCGATGAAGAAGCCCATGATGACCGTGCCCAGGGCGACGATGCCCAGTGAGAGGTCGAACCTGATCAGGAGCAGAGCCAGGAAGATCGTGATGATGTCCTGGACCAGCCGGTAGGCGCGGTAGCGGTAGCGCGGGAAGTGCCGCCTGAGCGAGGGAGCGATCCCGTCATAGGGGCACTGGCCCAGGTCGCAGGTGATGTACATGGAGACTCCCAGGCAGAACAGCGGCAGCCCGATCGCCAGGTGGAGGAGCATGCTGCCGACGGAGTACTCGACGTGGAAGAAGCTGCGGTAGATCGGGCGGAAGTAGTCCACGAGGACACCCACGACGGTGAAGTTGATGACCGTCCCCAGACCGAAGATGGACCGGTCGAAGGGGAAGACGAGGATCAGCATGATGATGTTGACGATCGGGACGATCGCCGCGAAGGAGATCCCGGAGACGTGGGAGATGCCCTGCAGGAAGGCGGTGAACGGGTCGACGCCGCTCTTGCCCTCCAGGCAGATCGCGATCCCGACCGCCGTGATCACCTCCCCCCAGGAAGCACACGAGGATGCGCCGCAGGAGCGAGTTGTCAGAGAGTGTCCACTGGTCTGGTGCTGTCAGGTTCCTCAGGTTCATGTCACACCGCCGTCGTTGAGGAGGAGCCGGCAAGGCCATACCCACGAGACACCACCGGGTTCCTCGGTGAGAGGCTGGACAGTGCCCCTCACCACGAATCAGGCCATGTTCCGCGGCTCACACCTCAGCGTCTCATCACCGTCAAGGCCATAGGACCCAGGCTGCGAGCGCGAACCGGCGCCTGACCAGGGCGGTTCCGGGACGGCTCAAGAACGGCGTCGGCCGGTCACCGTAGGAGTGACCGGCCGACGTCTGCTATGTCTCAGGGCGTTGCGCTCGGCGCGCTCCCCGGCTCAGGCGTTGGGGCGCTTGCCGTGGTTGGCGCTGGACTTGGCGCGTGCACGACGCTTACGACCGCGCTTGCTCATCACTGCCTCCTCGTGTCTGGACTTGCCCCACGAGGGGGCACGGAACGCCGCTGATTCTCGCACAAGGCGACGCGACCCGGCCAGTCTCGCACCGCCGACCAGCCGGTGAAGGCGACCACATGTCACGGCGGGCGAGGACGCGGCCGCGGGCCAGCGGCCTCAACCTGACCGGGCGCCTCCTCAGTCGCGCTCGAAGTGGACGGTCCGGGAGGACTCGACCCGGGACTCCACGATGCGCACGACCCGCCCGGAGGCGGAGGCCTGAGTCTGGGTCGTCGTCGACGTCGTCGTCACGCTCACCGCGGTGGCACGCAGGGTCGACAGGCGCCCCAGGACCCGGGCGCGCAGCTCGGGAGGGGCCTGCTCGGCGCACCGCGAGCGCAGGATCTCACGCAGGTGGGTCTCGGCGTCGGCGATGCGCGAGCAGTGCGGGCAGGTGGCCACGTGCTGGGCGAGGCGCTCGGTGAGGTCGGCCGTGCACTCCCGGTCGAGGAATGCCTCCAGGTGGGCGCGGGCCTCGGCGCAGGAGCAGTCCTGGGAGCCGGCTGCCGTCTTGGGATCCTCGGCGGACTCGGCGCTGTTCTCCCCGTTCGTTCCCGGTTCCATACGGTCTCTCATTTCTCCTCCTCCCCGTAGCCGTACTCGCGGGCGTAGTCGGCCAGCAGCTCGCGCAGCTGGCGGCGCCCTCGATGCAGCCTGGACATGACGGTCCCGATCGGCGTGTCCATGATCTCGGCGATCTCCTTGTAGGAGAAGCCCTCCACGTCCGCCAGGTAGACGGCCAGGCGCCGGTCCTCGGTGAGCTGGCCGAGGGCCTCCTTGATGTCGGAGTCCGGCAGGGAGTCCAGGGCGAGGTTCTCGGCACTGGGCAGCCCCACCGAGTCGTGGGAGGCGGCCCGGTGCAGCTGCCAGTCCTCGACGGTGTCCGCGTCGGACTGGAGCGGCTCGCGCTGCTTCTTGCGGTAGGAGTTGATGAAGGTGTTGGTCAGGATCCGGTAGAGCCAGGCCTTGAGGTTGGTGCCGGGCCGGTACTGGTGGAAGGAGCCGAAGGCCTTGGCGTAGGCGTCCTGAACGAGGTCCTCGGCATCGGCCCGATTGCGGGTCATGCGCAGGGCGGCACCGTAGAGCTGGTCCAGGTAGGGCAGGCCTCGGCCTCGAAGCGAGCGGCCCGGGCCACCTCGTCCTCATCGGAGGGAGCGCGGTCGAGGCCGTCCGCACCATCGTCCGGGTCGATCACCTCATCCAGGGTGATCTCGTCTGTGTGGTCATCGATGTCCGTCATCGCCCACGAGCCTAGCCCGATCCGGGCCTCCCGGACGTCATCAGCGCCAGGGGGACCGGTCATTGTGGCGGGTCGGTCCGACGCGCCACCAGGGAACCGGGTCGGTCCTGGGCCACTGGTGCCGGCGCGCCCGCCAGGACCACCCAGCCGGTCGAGTCGACGCCGCGGGCCGCTCGCGGACGGATTCCTCGGCGCGCTCCGGCGTCGGGAGGGCCGGCTCGACGTCGGCACGATCGGCTGCTGAGTGCTCATGTCCTGACCAACAGGACGGTGCCCCGGATTCATTCCCCGTCCGCGCTCAGCGAGGCGCGTGCCACGTTCTTGCGGCGAAGTCGCTGGCCCGAGCCGCTCCGGTAGGCCAGGATGGGGGGTATGAACATTCTGCGCTCCTTCGCCCGCCCGATGCTCGCTGCGCCCTTCATCGTCGACGGGCTCGATGCCCTCGCGCGCCCGTCACGCCACGTGGAGAAGTTCGAGAAAGTCGCCCCCACCCTGGAACGCGCCGGGCTGCCTCCGGTGCTGACCTCTGACGCCCGGATGCTCACTCGCGCCTCGGGCGCCGTGAGCCTCGTGGCCGGGCTGGGTCTGGCCGCCGGCCGGGCGCCCCGCACGAACGCCACGATCCTGGCCGCCCTCAACATCCCCCTGACCGTGGTCAACAACCCCGTCTGGGCGGTCAAGGGGACGACGGCTCGCAAGGAGGCCCTCTCCGGCCTACTGCGCGGGGCCGCGCTGGGCGCCGGGCTCGTCCTGGCCGCCGTCGACCGCCAGGGCAGGCCGTCCCTGGCCTGGCAGCTGCGCAACTCCCGGCAGCAGCGCGAGGCGATCGAGGCCGCCCAGGAGGCCGTCCTCCAGCGCTACGTGACCGCCTGAGACACGCCGCCGGGGTCAGCCGGTTCGCACCCCGCCCCCGTCATCGCCGTCACCTGGACGTCACAGGTGACGGTTAGCCTCGCCTCGTCCACTCCAACCCACCTCACCACGCGCAGACACGTCATCTACACGCAGGGAGCACCCATGACCGTCCAGTCCGCCCAGCCGGCCCAGGCAAGCCAGTCGACCCAGTCGAGACAGACCGCGGAGCCCGACATCGTCTACACCTGGACCGACGAGGCGCCGATGCTGGCGACCCACTCCTTCCTGCCGATCGTGCGTGGCTTCGCCCGGCGGGCGGGCGTGAGCGTGGGCACCGCGGACATCTCGCTGGCGGGCCGCATCCTGGCGGCCTTCTCCCTGGCCGACGACGACCTGGCCCGTCTGGGCGAGCTCACCCAGTCCCCTGCGGCCACCATCATCAAGCTGCCCAACATCTCGGCCTCCCTGCCTCAGCTCAAGGCCGCCATCGCCGAGCTCAAGGCCCTGGGCCACGAGATCCCCGACTACCCCGACTCCCCCAGCACGCCCGCCGAGCGGGAGGCGCGCGCCGCCTACGACGCCGTCAAGGGCAGCGCCGTCAACCCCGTCCTGCGCGAGGGCAATTCCGACCGGCGCGCCCCGGCGGCCGTCAAGGCCTACGCCCGCTCGCACCCGCACTCGATGGGGGCCTGGTCGCCCGAGTCGCGCACGCGCGTGGCCACGATGGGGTCCGGCGACTTCCGGCACAACGAGCGCAGCGTCGTCGTCCCCGAGGCCGGCACCCTGCAGATCCGGCTGCGCCCGGCCGACGGCGGAGACCCCGTCATCCTGCGGGAGTCGCTGCCGGTAACGGCCGGGGAGGTCGTGGACGCCACCTTCATGAGCGCCGTCGCCCTGGACGAGTTCCTCGCACGGCAGGTGGCCGCCGCCAAGGATGAGGACCTGCTGCTGTCGGTGCACCTCAAGGCCACGATGATGAAGGTCTCCGACCCGCTCATCTTCGGCCACACGGTGCGCGCCGCCCTGCCGGGCGTCTTCTCCACCCTACGGGCAGGGTGCTGGCCGAGGCCGGCCTGCGCGCCGAGGACGGGCTGGGCTCGATCCTGGCGGGTCTGAAGGGGCTGTCCCAGGGTGAGGAGATCCGCGGCGCCATCGAGGCCGAGCTCGCCGCCGGGCCGCGTCTGTCCATGGTGGACTCCGACCGCGGCATCACGAACCTGCACGTGCCCAGCGACGTCATCATCGACGCCTCCATGCCCGCCATGATCCGGGCCGGCGGCCACCTGTGGGGGCCGGACGGCCAGACCGCGGACACGCTCGCCATCATCCCGGACTCCTCCTACGCCGGGGTCTACCAGGCCGCTATCGAGGACTGCCGCACCCACGGGGCCCTGGACCCGGCCACCATGGGCTCGGTGCCCAACGTGGGTCTCATGGCCCGCAAGGCCGAGGAGTACGGCAGCCACGACAAGACCTTCCTCATCCCGGCCGACGGCACCGTGGAAGTCGTCGTGGTCGAGGGCGCGGGCGCCGCGCACGGCACGGTGCTGCTGTCCCACGAGGTGGCCGCCGGCGACATCTGGCGGGCCTGCACCACCCAGGACGCCCCCATCCGCGACTGGGTGCACCTGGCGGTCACACGGGCCCGGGCCACCGGCGCCCCGGCCGTCTTCTGGCTGGACCCCGAGCGTGGTCACGACGCCGTCCTCATCGACCTGGTGCACCGTTACCTGGCCGATGAGACACCGAGGGCCTGGACATCCGCGTCCTGGACCCGGTGGCGGCCACGCGCCTGTCCCTGGAGCGCGCCCGCCGCGGCGAGGACACGATCTCGGTGACCGGCAACGTCCTGCGCGACTACAACACGGACCTCTTCCCCATCCTCGAGCTGGGCACGAGCGCCAAGATGCTCTCCGTGGTGCCGTTGATGAACGGCGGCGGCCTGTATGAGACCGGGGCCGGGGGCTCGGCCCCCAAGCACGTGCGTCAGCTGCTCGAGGAGGACTACCTGCGCTGGGACTCCCTGGGCGAGTTCCTGGCCCTGGCCGAGGCCTTCCACCACGTGGCCCAGGTCAGCGGCAACGAGCGCGCCGAGGTCCTGGCCGACGCCCTGGAGGCCGCCACGGCCCGGCTGCTGGAGGAGAACCGCTCCCCGGCGCGCCGCCTGGGGCAGATCGACAACCGCGGCTCGCACGCCTGGCTGGCCCTGTACTGGGCCCGCGAGCTGGCCGCGCAGGAGACCAGCCCGGAGCTCGCCGCCGTCTTCTCCCCGATCGCCCAGCAGCTCGAGGCCTTCAACGACACGATCCAGGCCGAGCTGCTGGCCGTCCAGGGCTCCCCGGTGGACATCGGCGGATACTACCGCCCCGATACGACCCTGACCGACGCCGTCATGCGCCCCTCGACTACCCTCAACGCGGTCATCGAGGCCCTGGCGTGACCGACAGCCCCAGCGCCTCGGGCGCATCCGCCACGGCGGCTGCATCAGCGGACTCATCCGAGCCGTGGCGGGCGCCGGTGGCGGCGGGGGCGCTGGACGCCGTCGTGGAGCTGCCGGGGTCGAAGTCGCTGAGTGCGAGGGCCCTGCTCCTGGCCGCCGTCGCCGACGCGCCGACGACGCTCAGCGGGCTCCTGCGCTCTCGCGACACCGAGCTCATGCTCGCCGCCCTGAGCGCGCTCGGGGCCCGCTTCGAGGACCTCAACCCCTCCGGCACGCAGCTGCGCGTCACACCGACTCCCCTGCCGCTGCACGTGCAGGCAGCTCCCGACGGCGTCGGCCGTATCGACGTCGGCCTGGCCGGGACCGTCATGCGCTTCGTGCCCGCGCTGGCCGCGCTGGCCGATGCCCCGGTCGTCTTCGACGGGGACGAGGCCGCCCGGCGCCGCCCCATGGCGCCGCTGCTCGACGCGCTGGCAGCCCTGGGCGCGGAGGTGACCCACCTCGGTGAGCCCGGCTTCCTGCCTGTACGCATCGGCCCCGGCGACGGCGCACTCCTGAAGGCCCAGAACGCCCGCGTGGCGGTCGACGGTTCGGCCTCCTCCCAGTTCGTCTCGGCCCTCCTGCTCCTGGGCGCCCTCCTGCCCGGCGGCCTGGAGCTCACCCCCACCGGGCCAGTGCCCTCGTTGACGCATGTGGCCATGACGGTGGCGACGCTGCGCGAGCGGGGCATCGCCGTCGACGAGCCCTCCCCCGGGGCCGGCGACGGCGAACGCACCTGGCGGGTCCGCCCCGGCAGCCCCCGCGGCGGGCAGGTGGCGATCGAGCCAGACCTGTCCAACGCCGGCCCCTTCCTCGCAGCGGCCCTCGTGGCCGGCGGCCGGGTGAGCGTCCCCCACTGGCCGGCGGCCACGACCCAGGCCGGTGACGCCTGGCGAGAGCTCCTACCCCGCCTGGGCGGGAAGGTGACACTCACCAACGGGCTGCTCACGGCCCACGGCACCGGGCGGCTGACCGGGATCACCGCTGACCTGTCCGACGTCGGCGAGCTGGCCCCCACAGTGGCGGCCCTGGCAGCGCTTGCCGGAGCCCAGGGCCACACCAGCACCCTCACCGGCATCGCGCACCTGCGCGGACACGAGACCGACCGCCTGGCGGCCCTGGCCACCCAGATCCGCCTCCTGGGCGGGGACGCCGAGGAGACCACTGACGGGCTCATCATTCACCCCGCCCCGCTGCACGGCGCCGCCCTGCGCTCCTACGCCGACCACCGGATGGCGACCTTCGCCGCCGTCATCGGCCTGAGGGTGGAGGGCGTGAGCCTGGACGACGTCGAGTGCACCTCCAAGACGCTGCCCGACTTCGCAGACCTGTGGGCCGCCATGCTCGCCACCGCGGGCAGGAAGCTCAGCGCTGTGCCTGGCAGTCCGGGATTCCCGGGAGCCGGTGACTGATGGCCCGACGCGATATCGGCACCGACGACCCCCGGGTGCGGGTCCGCCCCGGCCGGGGCTCGCGCCCCCGCACCAAGCAGCGCCCCAGCCACTCCGATGCGGTCCTGGGCATGGTCACCCGCATCGACCGCGGCCACTACCGCATCCGCCTCGACGATCCCGGACTCACCGAGGACTCCAGCGGCGACATCACCGCCATGAAGGCCCGCGAGCTCGGTCGGGGCAAGGTCGTCGTCGGCGACCGGGTCGCCGTCGTCGGGGACACGAGCGGACGCACCGGGGACCCCTGGCCCGCATGGTGCGCATCGAGGAGCGCGCCACCCTGCTGCGCCGCAGCGCCGAGGACGGCGACGCCGCCGGCACCGAGCGGGCGATCGTCGCCAACGCGCGCCAGCTCGTCATCGTCACCGCCGTGGCCGACCCCGAGCCGCGCCCACGGATGATCGACCGCTACCTCGTGGCCGCCTACGACGCTGGCATGGAGCCGCTCATCGTGCTGACCAAGACCGACCTGGCCGACGCCGCCCCCTGACGGACCTCTACGGCCCCCTGGGCGTGCGCTGCCTGGCCACGCGAGTGCACCCCGGCACCTCAGAGCGCGGGGCCGATCCCACCGAGACCGGCGGGCCACAGGAGCAGGCCGCCGACGACGGCGTCGAGGCGGTCCGCCGGGTGCTCAGCGACACCGTCTCGGTCCTCGTGGGTCACTCCGGGGTCGGCAAGTCCACACTCATCAACGCGATCGTTCCCGGCGCCGACCGCGCCACCGGCCACGTCAACGAGGTCACCGGCCGCGGCCGCCACATCTCCACCAGCCTCCAGGCCCTTGCCCTTCCCGGCGGCGGCTGGGTCATCGACACTCCCGGAGTGCGCTCCTTCGGGGTCTCCCACGTGGGCAGCGCCGACGTCCTGCGTGGCTTCCCGGACCTGGACTCCGTGGCCGAGGCCTGCCCTCGCGGGTGCACCCACGAGGACGGCGTCGTCGACTGCGCCCTGGACGAGTGGGTGAGCGATCCGGCCGCGCCCGAGGGGGCGCCGGGCCCGCGTGGAGTCCTTCCGCCGGTTGCTGGCCCCGTCGCTGAAGGCCGAGGATCCCACCAAGCCCTGAACAACATCCCACGGCGAGCCCCTGCCGCCCGTGGGCGCCTGGCGGCGGGACGGAGACCCGCCTGAGCCCGCCTCCGTCGGCGGGTTGTCCCGGGACGACACCGACCGCCTGCCGGACTCGACCCGGTCCTTCCAGGGGACGCCGAGGGGCGGTCGCCCAGCGGGAGGCCACGACGCGCCGGGCGACGTCCTTCCATGAGCATCACGGTTTCGTTGATAGCGCGATCCTTAACTCTGAGGACCGTTTGCCCGACTACTGGGCGACGACCCACCCAAAACGGCGCCAGTACTGAGTTTTTTTCACGTTTCAACGGAGCCCTTATTGGACACCATGTGCTAAAACTCACATCACATAGCCGTTGCAGGTTTCAACTACAAGCCGATTTTGACGGTTCCCACAAGCGAAAGCGCGTTAGTCTCATGACATGCACAACCGTCCGATCCCTTCACTCCCACGTCCTGCCCTGGGCGACCTGTCCGCACGCGCCAACCTCTCAGCGGCGCGCCGGCGCGTCCTGGAGGTCGTGGAGGCTTCAAACGACGCGATGACGGCCGTCCAGGTCGCCAGCGCACTCAACCTGCACCACAACACCGTCCGTGAGCACCTCGACGCCCTGGTGGACGCCGGGTTCGTCACGGTGTCCACCAAGCCGACGGGCAAGCGGGGCCGCCCGGCCCTGCGCTACGCCTCGACGGCTCCCGACCCCCAGCAGATGGTCGACGCCTACCTGCTGCTGCTCGATGCGATCGCCGACACCCTGGGCGAGGGCGAGGAGGCCCGCACCACCGCTCTGGAGATCGGTCGTCGCTGGGCCGAGCTGACCCCCGGCACCATCGCCGAGCCCGTGGTCGACGGCGAGGAGGTGGACCGGGTCACCGCCCTCATCCCCTACCTCGCGGTCATGGGCTTCGCCCCGGAGGTCTCCGGCAACACCGTCGTCCTGCGCTCCTGCCCGCTGGTCACGCGCAACCACCGGCCGCGCGACCTGGTGTGCACCATGCACGAGGGGTTCCTGCGGGCCGTCGTCGGCCCCGACCCGGAGGCCTACGAGCGCATCAAGTTCCTCCCGAACGGGCCCGACGGCTGCCAGCTCAGCCCGGCTGAGCCCGCCCAGCCGGCCCAGGAGGAGCCGGGGCTGAAGATCGTCCACGCCGACGTCGCCTGACCTCCACGGCTCCGACAACACCATCTGTCCACCCACCAACCACTACTCAGATCGCAAGGCTTCGGCCCCGGGCACAGTCGCCCGGGGCCGAAGCGCGTTCGGTGGCTCTCAAGGCCGCGTCACGAGGCGCGCCCGGCTCAGGCGGTGACCTCCAGGACACCGTGAGCGCCCTTCTCCATGTCGGCGAAGGAGTGGGAGACGAACACGTAGTGGCCCGGCTCGGAGGCGACGCACTCGACGAAGCCGCCCTGGGCCGGCTGCAGGCCGAGGGCCTGGGATCCGCCGGACCAGGCGGCCCCGATCCGGTTCGGGCCGCCGAGGGTCCAGGCCCCCTCGAAGAAGACCTGGTCGAAGTGCAGGCCGACGGCGTGGAACGACGTCGGCAGGGAGGGCCCCGCGGCCATGACCCAGAAGCGCACGCGCTCACCCACCTTGGCCTTGAGCGGCTGCTGGTGGTACTGGAAGGCCACCCCGTTGAAGGTCATGAGGTCGGGGGTCTTGGCGGCGATCTTGTCCGTGTTGGGCTCGCCGCCCTCGGGGCCGAGGTAGACCTCGGAGGCGACGATGGCGTACTCGCGGTCAACGGCCGGCAGACCCGGCGGGTCGATGATGACGGCCCCGTGCATACCGGCGGCCAGGTGCAGGCTCATCGGCGATGTGGAGCAGTGGTAGAGCCAGATCCCCGAGTGCTGGGCCTTGAAGGTGTAGACGAGGGACTCCCCGAGGGTTGATCGAGCGCATCGCCTTATCGGGCGGGGTGATGCCGGCGTGGAAGTCGAGGAGTGGCTCATGGTGCCGTCGTTGACCAGGGTGATCTCGAAGGTGTCCCCCACCTTGCCGCGCAGGACGGGGCCGGGGACCTGGCCGTTGAAGGTCATGCGCCGCTGGGTGACACCACCACCGACCTGCATGACCTGCTCCTTGACGGTGAAGGTGTGCCGGTGGGTCATGGGTCCGCCGTCGGGGCTGCTCGGGGTGGGCGGCAGTGCGGCGTCGAAGGCCTTGAAGTCGGCGGGCAGGTGGGCGGAGTAGTCGGGGACCGCATCCTTGCCCGAGCCCGTCTGCGTGCTCTGGCCGCCGCCGTGCTGGTGGGCACCGGCAGCCGTCCCGCCCGCGGTGACGTGGAAGACCATGCCCTGGGCGCGGTGGCCGGCGATTGAGCACCAGCCCTCGACGGGCCCCGCGACGACGCCGGCGTCGAGCGTGCCCTTGGCACCGGCGGCCACGCGGCCGGTGGTCTGGCCAGTGGCCAGGACGAGGTCGTGGACCTGGTCGGCGGTGTTGTCCAGGGTGATGACGAGTCGGTCGCCAGGGGTGACGTCAACCGTGTCCGGCACGAAGCGCATGCCCTCCACCTTGATGGTGGCGTTGACGGTGTTGCCGGTGGCCTCGATGTCCTGGGTGGCCCCGCCCTGGCCTCGGTTGCCGATGACGCTGCCGACGACGACGGCCGCTCCGGCGGTGAGCAGCCCCATGAGGATGCCGCGGCGGTCGGCGGAGTGCAGCAGGCCGCCCGATGACGCTGACCCGGCAGATGCTGTCGCACCGGCGCCCCGCCGTCGAGTTGGCCCTGCTCGCCAGGGGGCGGCGGTTGCGGTCGATGGCCGGAGCGGTGCCGGCCGTGACCGCCCGGCGGTGGGTGGCCTCGGGCTTGTCGGGAGCCGTCGCGGCGCTGCCGGCTGCGGCACCACCGGCGCTCTGAGCGGCAGTGCTCTCGGCGGCGCCCGAGGCGGTGTTCTCAGAGGTGGCGGCCTCATCCGGGGATGGTGCCTGTGCGTCGGGCGTCTTCGTCATCGGGTTCCTCTTCGGGGCTGGGCGGGTTGACGGCCCGCGGGATCTAAGGTGGGGGCGGCGCCCGCCGGGGTGCGCAGCGTGCGCTTGCGGCGGGAGAGCTCGCGCAGGCAGAGGATCATGCCCACCAGCAGGTAGGAGGTGACCAGGGCCGCCAGCGCCCCGGCGACGAGACGCACCTGCCAGGGCATCGTGGGGGTGATGGCCAGCAGGAGGCAGGCGTTGGCGGCGGTGACCCGGTACGCGGCATGACGATCCATGATCGTGTTGGTGGCCCGGGTGGCCGCAGGGCCGCCGCCGAGCATCACCGGGGCGAGATAGCTCAGGGCCGCCACGAGGATCTGGAGGGCGAAGCCCGCCGCCAGGGGCAGGCGCAGGGCGTGGACGACGTCACGGGCGGCGGCCGCGTCGTCGGCCAGAGCCATACGGGTCCCCAGCACGGCGACGCAGCCGACGAACCAGAACACCGAGGCCGTGGCTGACGCCGTGGCGAAGGATGTCGGCGGGACCCGGCGGGCCGTCCTGTAGGCGGGCACGAGGACTCCGCAGGCACCGCCGAGGTAGACCAGGGTGCCCAGACCCTGCCAGGGGAGGCCACAGCCCGGAGGAGGCCACGAGCGCGGTGCCGCCCACGAGATAGGGCAGGCCGCGGGTGGTCCAGCGCGGCGCCATGGGCTCCATGGGGGTGCGCAGCATCGTGGGCCACAGAACGGTGAGCGTGCCCAGGACCGTGGTGCCCACGAAGCCCAGCAGCATGGTGGTCGTGTGGGCCAGGTAGAAGATGTCGGCCAGCCCGGAGCGCCCGCGGGCGTTGGACCAGGAGATGAGGAAGCCCAGGAGCGCACCGGTGGCCAGCAGGACCAGGGCGACGGCGTAGTGGACGGCCAGGGACGCCAGTCGCGGGGCGATGGCGCGCCGGTACTGCACGGTGATGGCCACGACGCCGGCAATGGCCTGGGCCATGACGATGCCCGCCCCGATCAGCGCCAGCACCTGGTGGCCCATGGTGATGCCGGTGAGCACGACGGCCGTGCCGAGGCTGTGGGCGTAGAGGCGCGCGTCCAGGAGAGCGGCGCCGCCCAGGGCGGGCCGGTGCAGAAGGGTGTCGGCGAAGTGGGCGGACCAGATGGTGATGGCGCTGCCGATGCCTCCCAGGAGCAGGGCGTGCAGAGGCAGCCAGGTGCCCCAGGAGACCAGGGGCCCACGATGGTCAGGCCCGCCAGGACCGCGGCGGTGAGCAGCCAGGCCATGACGAGGGCGTTGCGACGCACCTGGGTGGTGCGCCGGGAGGTCTTCTTGGCGGGGCGGCCGCCCGAGCCCCGCGATCGTCCGGGACCGGAAGGCGGGCCGGGCCGGGGTCCGGGCCCGGTGCCGGGAGAACCGATGGACAGGCTCATGCGGGACCCCCGCCCGCCTGCGACGTCGTCGATCCGGATGCTGCGGCCGCAGCCGGCCTCCTCGTCCGGACCGGTTTCCGGATGCTGCCGGAGGTCAGGACACGCCCCAGGGTGAGGACCATGAAGACGAGGATCGCCGCCACTCCCACGACGCCGCCGATCCGCCAGACGCCGGCGGTGCCTGCCAGCAGGCCCGCCACGCGCACCACCAGGCCGGCGTGCAGCAGGACGTAGGGCAGCCAGCTGAGCCGGTGGTAGGGCAGGGGCGCGGTGGACGATCGCGGGGATGATGACCGGGGCGTGGGCCAGGATCATGGAGAGGCGAAGCCCACCGTGATGCAGTGGATGACGATCTCGTAGGCGGATCCGCTCAGGCCCTGGATGCCCCACAGCGACCAGACCGCCCCGGCGACGGCGAGCCACGCGTAGCCCGCGAGCATGGAGGCCGCCATGAAGCGCACCCCGCCGCCGGCACGCACCGTGCGCCGGGCGACGTCGTAGTACGCCATGACGACGGCCAGCCCCAGCAGGGCCGGACCGACCACGAGGTGGGATCCCTGAGCCACCAGCAGCAGGCAGGCGCCCAGGACCGCCGCACCGGACAGGGCCTCGACGACGGTCTCGACCATCTCGTCGAGGAAGGCGATGCGGGCCAGCTCCAGGCGCTCACCGACGATGGTGAGTGTGGGGAACAGCAGCCACAGGGGGACGACGTCCTCGATGCCGCGGCCCCCCAGCCACAGGACGTCTCCCAGCAGGAGGGCGGCGGCACCCATGGCCTCGACGTCGACGGCGGCGCTGGGGGCGCGCCGATGAACCCGCAGGTAGATGCCGCACAGGATGCTGGCGGCGATGGTCATGAGGCCCCGGCCGACGACGTCGGGGGCGCCGGCCATGAGGGCCAGGCAGGCCGCGGCGTTGCCCAGGGGGGGCGAGGAAGGCCCAGGGGGCGCGGGCGGCGACCGCCCGCTCCAGGGCGATGACGGTCCCCAGGAAGCCGACGAGCATGAGGGGCCCGTGGAGCGCCGCCAGCTCGGCCCTGTCGATGGGGGCCGACAGGTTGAGGCGCAGGAGGGCGGCGTTGAGTCCCATGAGGATGCAGGCGGCGCCCAGGGCCAGGGCCACCAGGCGCGGCGCCACCCGGGTGGTCAGCGCCCGGCTGAGGCGGCCGGCCCCGTCGTCGGCGGTGGGCGCCTTGACCTGCGCGCCTGCCGCCGCTGCCGGCTTGTCCGTCTCCACGGCCTAACCGTATCCAACAGCGCTGGAAACACCCGCATGCACACCAACAGAAAATTCATAGACGACACGGCTCCGCGTCATTTATGAGATTTTGGTCGGTTGTGGTGGAGGTCGTACCGGCGAACGTGGACGGTCGTTCCCGCCGGCCCGCCTCAGTAGTAAGGTCGCTCTGGCCAGTACGAACACTCCGAAGGAGAACCCTATGAGCGAGAGCCCCGAGCTGCTGCCCGTCACCGAGAAGAAGTCCAGCTGCGGCTGCCACGAGCACAGCGACGAGCGCCTCACCCTGGACGCGCGCGCCATCCCGCACCGTCTGCGCCACGCCGCGGTCATCGGTGCCGCCTCCTCCCTGAACCCCGGTGAGGGCTTCGACCTGGTGGCCCCCCACGTGCCCACCCCGCTGCTGGCCCAGATCGACCAGCTGCCCTTCACCTTCCAGCACACCCTGCTGGAGCAGTCCGAGGGCTTCCGCGCGTCGAGATCCTGCGCACCGCTTGATTCGCGGCAGCGGAGCACACCTGCCGGCCTGAAGCGTCCGACCGATATGCTCGATCCATGACGCCAGCACCGCTCGACACCCCTCGATTCCGAGGCCGTCGGCCAGGGCACGAACCGTGTTCACCTCACGGCTCTGCCCATGCCGACGGCCCGGACGGTGCTGGCCGAGCAGCCCGAGGCGCCCCACGCATCGGCAGAGCCACTCCCGCAGCCGGTGGCCGTCGTGCCCGACGGCGTCCCGGAGCGTCTCACCGACCGCTACGGGCGCACCGTGCGCGACCTGCGCCTGTCGATCACGGACCGCTGCAACCTGCGCTGCACCTACTGCATGCCCGCCCAGGGGCTCGAGTGGCTGCCCACCCCGGACCTGCTGACCACCGCAGAGCTCACCCGCCTGGGGACGCCTGGCCGTCGAGCGCCTGGGGGTGGAGCGCATCCGCCTCACCGGGGGCGAGCCCCTGCTGCGCCGGGACCTGGAGGAGGTCATCGCCTCGCTAGCCACCCTGCGCACGACCAGCGGCGGCAAGCCGGACATCGCCCTGACCACCAACGGACTGGGCCTGGAGAAGCGGGCCGTGGCTCTGCGCAAGGCAGGGCTGGGTCGCGTCAACGTCTCCATCGACTCCCTGGATCCCCAGGACTACGCCGCCATTACCCGGCGTGACCGGCTCACCGACGTCCTGGCGGGGATCGCCGGCGCCCAGGAGGCCGGCCTGGATCCCATCAAGGTCAACGCCGTGGTCATGCCCGCCACCGTAGAGGAGCGCGCACCACGTCTGCTGGCCGAGTGCCTGCGCCGCGGCTGGCAGCTGCGCTTCATCGAGCACATGCCGCTGGGGCCGCGCGAGACATGGCGCAGCCAGGACGTCGTCGGGGCCCAGCAGGTCCTGGCGACCCTGAGGAGGGCCGGCTTCACCCTCACGAAAGCGGGCCGCCCCGACCGCCGCCCGGCCGCTCTGTGGCGCGTGGCGGCAGGAACGCACGGGGGCCAGGAGCACCCGGCCGGGAGCGTCGGCATCATCGCCTCGGTCACCGCGCCCTTCTGCTCGGACTGCGACCGCACTCGTGTCACGGCCGACGGGCGCCTCATGACCTGCCTGTTCTCCAGCACCGAGACCGACCTGCGCGGCCCGATGCGCGCCGGGGCCGACGACGACGAGCTCATCCGCATCTGGGCGGGGGCCACCTGGCTCAAGCCCCGGGCGCACGGCTCGGACGAGCCACCGGATCCGAGCACTTCGCCCGGCCGCAGCGCACCATGTCGGCCATCGGCGGCTGACCGAAGCCGACCATGCCCGAGCCGTCCCCCGATCAAGGAGTCCCCCGAGATGAGTCCCTCCCCGAGACCGCAGCACGTACAGCGGCGGAGGCGCCAGGAGAACCGCCGGCTGGAGACGCTGTCGGTGACCCTGCGCTACTTCGCCGCGGCCGCCGACGCCGCCGGCCGTCCCGAGGAGCGCCTCGACCTGCCCGCCGGCACGACGCTGGCGGGGCTGCGCGAGCAGCTGGCCGGGCGCGGCCTGGAGATGGCGCGGGTCGTCCCCATCTGCAGCTTCCTGGTCAACTCGGTCTCCACCCCGACCGACTCGCTCACGCCCTTGGCCGACGGCGACGCCGTCGACGTCCTGCCGCCCTTCGCCGGCGGGTGAGCTCCAGCCCCGCTGCGCTCCATTCGCAACGGCGGAGGGACGTCAGGCGAGGTTGCTCCACTGGGAGGTGCCGTCGGAGAAGGTCTGGCGCTTCCACACGGGCAGACGCTTCTTGACCTCCTCGACGATCTCACCGCAGGTGACGAAGGCCTCGGCACGGTGATCGGAGCTCACCGCGACCGCGAGCGCCGCCTCCCCGACGGCCAGGTCCCCGACGCGGTGGACGACTCCCAGGGCCCGCACCCGCCTACGCTCGGCGACGTCGCGGGCGATCTCCTTGACGATCTGCCCGGCCGTGGGGTGGCAGGAGTAGCCGATGCCGCTGACGCCGCGGTCGGCGTCGTGGTTGCGGACCACGCCCTCGAAGGTGACGACGGCGCCGGCGTGCGTCGTGGACGGCATCGGCGAGCTCGGTGACGCTGATGGGCGCCTCGGTGACCTCGGCGCGCACCACGCGGGCAGGCCCATGCTTCTCGGGGCTGGTGGTCACAAGGGTCTCCTCGTCCTGGCGTCGTCGTGAGGGCCGTGTCGACGCCCGTACAGGCATCCGGGTTGAGGCCATGGCACTCTCGGCCGCGAGCATACCCAGGTCGGCGGGAGCCTGCCGAACGCGCATGATAGAGATTAGGGCGAGTCCGCGACGACGTCCGGTGCCGGCTCACCTGCAGGCCGAGTCACCCGGTGGTGACGCTCGTGGCTCGACCAGGCCCGTCGAGAAAGGACCGCTATGGCGCAGATGATTCCCCTGGAGGACTACGTCGCCCGGGTGCTGGAGGCGATCGTTCCTCTGGCGAGCACCCGGGTGGCGCTGGGCGAGGCCCATGGGCGGATCCTCGCCGAGGACGTCAGTGCCGTGGTTCCGGTGCCGCCATGGACGAACTCGGCAATGGACGGTTACGCCGTGCGCGCCGCTGAGACGAGCGGGGCCTCGGCCCAGGCCCCGGTAGTGCTGCCGGTGGCCGGCGACGTGCCGGCGGGAGCTGCGCCCACCCCCTTGGCTCCGGGAAGCGCGCAGCGGATCATGACCGGGGCGATGCTTCCCGAGGGCGCCGACGCCGTGGTCAAGGTGGAGGACACCGACCAGGCACCCGGGCCCCACCCGCTGCCGGAGCGCGTCGAGATCCACGCCGCGGCACGGGAGGGTCTCAACGTGCGCCGGGTCGGAGAGAACGTGCGCGCGGGCGACCCGGTGATGGCGGCGGGAACGAGGCTGTCTGCGGCGGCCGTCTCCGCCCTGGCCTCCGTGGGGCTCGGCTCGGTGCCGGTGGCGGCGCGGGCTCGCGTGGCGGTGGTCTCCACCGGGGCCGAGCTGTGCGACGCCGGGGAGAGTCTTGCCCCCGGCACGATCCCGGACTCCAACGGCCTGCTGCTGGCCGGCCTGGTGTCCGAGCACGGTGCGGACTGCGTGAGTGTGGCCCGCAGCGGGGACAGCGCCGAGGAGCTGGCCACGGTGCTGCGCCGGGCCGCGGCGGGCGCCGACCTCGTCGTCACCTCCGGCGGCGTGTCAGCGGGGGCCTTCGATCCCCTGACGATGCTGGCGCACGCGGACCAGCGCGAGGGCGCACCGGTGCATCTGGACTTCGTCAAGGTGGCCATGCAGCCGGGCAAGCCCCAGGGGCACGGCTGGGTGCGGGCCGACGACGGCCGGCGGGTCCCGATCATCTGCCTGCCGGGCAACCCGGTGAGCGTCCTGGTCTCCTTCACCACCATCGTGGCCCCGGCCCTGGCCCGCCTGGCGGACGTGGACAGCAGTCTCCCCGATCTCCCCGGCCGGCCCACGCTGACGGCACGTGCCGCCGCGGCCTGGCTCACCCCACCGGGACGGCGCCAGCACGTGCCCGTGCGCTTCACCGAGCCACCCACCGAGCTCGTCGCAGGCTCCGTCGCGGGAGCCGACGCCGGATACCGCATCGGGGCCCAGCCCGGACCTGATGCTGCGCCTGATGCGGGGGTCTCCTGGGTGACGCCCACCCACCGGCTGGGATCGGGCTCGCACCTGGTGGCCTCGCTTCCCCGCCGCGCAGGCGCTGGCGGTTGTGGCCGCTGAGGTCGAGTCGGTGGAGGTCGGCGACGAGCTGCCCCTCATCCCGCTCACCGGCTCATGTCCTTCTGGCCGCCCAGTGCGCGTAGACGCACCTTAATCCCCGAGATCGGTCCCTGCGGATGCGCCATCGATGACCGCCATCGATGACCATGGTGCCTCCGCGACGAGCAACCCCACGCCCTCCCGCTGAAGGAGTCCCTCATGGAAACCCGCCCCCGGATCACCCTCACCCACCTGGACGAGGCGGGCTCCGCCTACATGGTGGACGTCACCGCCAAGACCCCGACCGTGCGCGAGGCCCGCGCCAGTGCCTTCGTGTCATGCTCGGAGGCGATCGTGACCGCCCTGCGTGAGGGCGCGGTCCCCAAGGGGGATGTCCTCGCGGTGGCCCGCGTGGCCGGGATCGCGGCGACGAAGAAGGTCCCCGAGCTCCTCCCGCTGGCACACGTCATCGGTGTACACGGGCGCACGCGTGGACCTGGAGATCATCGACGGCGGCGTGCGCATCGAGACATCCGTCCGCACGGCCGACCGCACCGGGGTGGAGATGGAGGCGCTCACCGCTGCCACCGTGGCGGGTCTGGCGATCGTCGACATGGTCAAGGGAGTGGACCGGGGCGTTGAGCTGCGTGAGGCCAAGGTGATCACCAAGTCCGGGGGCCGCTCCGGGGACTGGGTGCGCGGAGACGATGCCTGACCAAACGGCGGATCACGCCGCGAACCTCGGCCCCGCTGCGGGTGCCACCGGCACGTCTGACGAATCCGGCGTGGTCGACGTCGTCGTGCTGGCCGGCGGGACCGGCAGACGGCTGGGCGGGGCGGTCAAGCCCGATGTCGTGGCCCGCGGGACCCGTCTGCTCGACCACGTCCTGGCCGGGCTGGAGCAGCTGCGGGACCGGGGCCTTCCGCTCGGGCACGTGTGTGTCGTCGCCCCGGCCGCGGTGGATCTGCCGACGGGCGTCCTACGGGCACTGGAGGACCCGCCGCTGGGCGGGCCGGTCGCCGGTATCGCCGCCGGACTGGAGAGCCTGGACCGAGTGCGGACCCACCGCCGGGCTGATCGGGCTCCTCACCTGCGACGCCCCGTCCTCCTGGCGCGCTCTGCCGGGCCTCATGGAGGCGCTGCGTCAGAGCGAGCCGGGAGCGGACGGGGTCTGCGCCCTCGACGGCGACCACGTCCAGTACCTGCTGGGCCTCTACCGCCGCCGGGCGCTAGCCGCGGCCGTGGCCCCGGACGGCGTCCCCCTGCGCGACACGGCCGTGCGCCGGTCCTCAGGCGCCTCCGGGTCACGGCGATACCCGTGCCCCACGGCGTCGTACGGGACCTGGACACCTGGGCCGAGGTCCGCGCCTGGGACACCGACGCGAGTGACCAGGACCTCGTCGCCGACCCACGGCGAGCAGGCTCAGTGGTCGCCGCCGCCGAGCTGCTCGAGGACGTGGGGCACCAGCGGGCCGATGACGGCGACGGTGTCGCTGACGCCGCCGCGTGAGCCGGGAGCGTTGACGATGAGGGCGCCATCGTCGCCGCGAGAGGTCACCCCACCAGGCCGCGGGACAGACCGGCCAGCGGGTCTTGCTCAGACCGTGGGCACGGATCTGGGCCTCGATGCCCTCAGGCGGGTGGCCAGCAGGGTGCCGTGGCCTCAGGGGTGAGGTCGCGCGGGGTGACCCCGGTGCCGCCGGTGGTCAGGACCACCCGGGCACCGTCGGCCACCGCCCGCAAGATCGCCTCACGCACCGGCTCAATACCGTCGGGCACGAGGTCCACCTTCTCGACGACGACGTCGTGCTCGGCCAGAAGGCGCTGGGCCAGCGGACCGGAGAGGTCCTCGCGCTCGCCGCTGACACAGCGGTCGGACACGGTGACGACGGCGCCCTTGACGGGCTCGGGGAGGGGCACGAGGCCCTTCTGGACGATCGGAGTCTCACTCATGGGGCCACCGTAGTCCGCGCACACCCCGCTCAGGACCCTCCGTCTCCGGCCCGGTATTTCAGGGGCAGCACGGCCCGATCCTACCGACACCCTCAATTAGGCAACCCTCATTTGCCTTAATTCACCGCCCTTCGTCACCTACGAGATGTCGGTTTCGCCTTGTATTACTCGGACATTCGTCCCTTGCGTGAAGGTCCGCCCAGGGCAATGCATCATTGAGGCCGGTGTGAGCCCGCGTGCTTTCACCGACGTTCTCCAAACAGTCTCAGGTCCAGGGCGCTGTCGCCCGACAGACCGAGCCCCACATCACAGCAGGAGCCCTATGTCCACGCTCGACACCTCCGGTCGCGTCCTCACAGGGTGGAACCCCGAGGAGCCGGAGAACTGGTCCGCGAAGATCGCCTGGACCACTCTGGCAATCACCACCTTCTCCCTCATGCTCGGCTTCACCGTCTGGTTCCTGCCCAGTGCAGTCGCCCCCAGGCTCAACGACGTCGGCTTCCACCTGACCAAGAACCAGATCTACTGGATCACCTCCATGCCGGGGCTGTCCTGCGCAGCGCTGCGCCTGGTCTACATGTTCCTGCCCGCCACCATCGGCGCCCGCAAGATGATCGGCTGGTCCTCCCTGCTGTACATCCTGTCGATGCTCGGCTGGTTCTTCGCGGTGCAGAACCATGAGACCTCCTTCGGCGTCCTGCTCGCCCTGTCCTTCGCCTGCGGTATCGGGGCCGCCACCTTCTCCGGCTACATGCCCTCCACCGGCTTCTACTTCCCCAAGCGCCTGGCCGGAACGGCCCCTGGGGCTGCAGGGAGAGCCCTGGGCAACATGGGCATGAGCGTCATCCAGCTCGCCGCCCCCTTCCTCATGAGCATCAGCCTGTTCGGCCTGACCTGGGTCGCCCCCCACCACGAGGGCGCCCCCCATGGTCGTCAACGCCACCGTCTTCTTCCTGCCCTGGTCCCTCATCGCGGCCTTCCTGACCTTCCGCTACATCAAGGACGTCCCGCTCAAGGCCAACATCAAGGAGCAGATGGACATCTTCGGCAACCTGGACACCTGGCTCATGACGGTCCTGTACATCATGACCTTCGGCGTCTTCTCCGGGTTCGCCGCCCAGACCGCCAACATCATCAACAACAACTACGGCGCCGCCTCCGACCTGGCCAAGCAGTTCGCCGCCTCCGACCCTGCCCCAGGGGCCTCCTACGCCTTCATCGGCACCCTCATCGGCTCCTTCCTACGCTTCGCCTGGGGCCCCTGTGCGACCGCTTCGGCGGAGCCATCTGGACCTTCGTCTCGGCCATCGGCATGGCCGTCACGATGGCCTGGTGCGGCTACCTGGTGGCCGGCGCGGACGACCCGGCCGACTTCACCATCTTCATGGTGGCGCTGCTGGCCATGTTCTTCTTCGCCGGCGTCGGCAACGCCTCGACCTTCAAGCAGATGCCGATGATCATGCCCAAGCGCCAGGCCGGCGGCGCCATCGGCTTCACCGCCGCCGTCGCCCTCGCTGGGCCCCCTTCCTCGTGGGAATCGCGCTCACCCTCATGCCCACCCACGTCTTCTTCTACGGCTGTGCCGTCTTCTGCGTCGTGTCGCCGTCATCTGCTGGGTCCGCTACGCTGCCGGGCGCCAAGCGCCCGGGCTGATCCCCGCCGCTCGCCCCGGCGAGGGCCTCACCCGACCCAGCTCACCGCCACCCCCAGCCTCACGGACCGAAGGACCAAGGACCACAGATGACTACCACCGGCTCCCAGCCCACCGGCCCCGGGATCGTCCCAGGGCCCGACCAGCAGGTCGAGAACACCCCGGACTGCTCACACTGGGCTCGTACCTGCGCCGAGGACAGGCCTCCGCCGATGCCCGCCGCCTGTTCCTGACCGGCGGGCGCCAGGCGGACACCTTCACCGGCACCGGTGGAGCCACGACAAGATGGTCCACTCCACCCACGGGGTCAACTGCACCGGTTCGTGCGCCTGGGAGGTCTACGTCTCCGACGGCATCATCACCTGGGAGAAGCAGATCACCGACTACCCCACCACGGGGCCGGACATGCCCGAGTACGAGCCCCGCGGCTGCCCGCGCGGCGCGGCCTTCTCCTGGTACACCTACTCCCCACGCGCATCCGTTATCCCTACGTGCGCTCGGTGCTGCTGGACGCCTTCCGCGCCGCGAAGTCCGCCAACGACGGCGACCCGGTCGCCGCCTGGGCGCAGGTCACCGGTGACCCCGCCACCGCCAAGGCCTACAAGTCGGCCCGCGGCAAGGGAGGCATGGTGCGCGTCGGCTGGGACGAGGCCATGGAGATCGTCGCGGCCGCCTACGTCCACACCATCCGGACCTGGGGCCCCGGACCGGATCGCCGGGTTCTCCGTCATCCCGGCCATGTCCCAGGTCTCCTACGGCGCCGGTGGCCGGCTCCACGAGCTCATCGGCGGCACGATGCTCTCCTTCTACGACTGGTACGCCGACCTGCCCCCGGCCTCACCGCAGGTCTTCGGCGACCAGACCGACGTCCCCGAGGCCGGCGACTGGTACAACTCCCAGTACCTCATGATGTGGGGCTCCAACCTGCCACTGACCCGCACCCCGGACGCCCACTTCATGACCGAGGCCCGTTACACGGGCAGAAGGTCGTGGCCGTCTCCCCGACTACGCCGACAACACCAAGTTCGCCGACCAGTGGCTGCGCGTGGCCCCCGGCACCGACGGCGCCCTGGCCCAGGCGATGGGGCACGTCATCCTGACCGAGTTCCACGTCAAGCGCCAGGAGCCCTTCTTCCTGGACTACATGCGCCGTCACACCGACTCCCCCTTCCTCATCGGGCTGGGCTTCCCCGACGGCACCGGGTACGTGCCCGGCCGTTTCGTGACGGCCTCCGACGTCGAGGCGTGGCCGCCGGCGCTCGAGAACGAGTTCCGCCCCCTCGTGTGGGACCGCCGGCGCGGCCCGGCCGACCCCGGCGGTACCCTGGCCGACCGCTTCACCCCTGAGGGTGAGGGCAAGTGGAACCTGCTGCATGGAGGGCGTCGACCCGGTCATGAGCATCCTGGACCCTGTACGGCGAGGGCCCTCAGGTCCCAGGCCGCCGAGGTCCTCCTGCCCCGCTTCGATCTGCCCGGTTCGTCCACCCCCGAGGGCTCTGTGGGCGGCGGCGTCGTGCGCCGCGGTGTGCCGGTCACCCGTATCGGCGACCGTCTGGTCACCACCGTCTACGACCCTGCTCCTGGCCCAGTACGCCGTCGAGCGCCCCTCAATGCCGGGTCAGTGGCCCACGAACTACCAGGACGCCACCGTCCCGGGCACGCCGCCTGGGCCAGCGAGATCACCGGCGTACCGGGCCCCGCCATCATCCAGGTGGCGCGCGACTTCGCCCTCAACGCCGTGGAGTCCGGCGGCCGCTCCCAGATCGTCATGGGCGCGGGAATCAACCACTACTACCACGCTGACCAGATCTACCGGACGATCCTGGCGCTGACCTCCATGTGCGCCACCCAGGGCGTCAACGGCGGCGGCTGGGCCCACTACGTGGGACAGGAGAAGGTCCGCCCGCTCAGCGGCTTCCAGCAGTACGCCTTCGCCCTGGACTGGCACCGCCCGGCCCGGCAGATGATCTCCACCGGCTTCTGGTACATCACCACCGACCAGTGGCGCTACGACGCCACCTCCGCAGAACGCCTGGGCTCCCCGCTGGGGCCCGGAACCCTGGCGGGCAAGACGACGACCGACACGATGGTCGAGGCCATGAAGCGCGGGTGGACACCGTCCCTACCCCACCTTCAACCGCAGCCCGCTGCTCCTGGGCCAGCAGGCCGCCGAGGCGGGCATGGACCCCGAGGACTACGTCGTCGAGCAGCTGCGCTCCGGTGAGCTGCGCTTCGCCTGCGAGGACCCCGACGCCCCCGAGAACTTCCCCCGCATCCTGTGCTCGTGGCGCACGAACCTGCTGGGCAGCTCGGCCAAGGGCACGGAGTTCTTCCTGCGCCACATGGTGGGCGCGGACAACGACGTCAACGCCGTCGAGACCCCGCCCGAGCAGCGGCCGGCCTCGGTGACGTGGCGCGATGAGGCCCCCATCGGCAAGCTCGACCTCATGTGGACCGCGGACTTCCGCAACACCTCCACCACCCTGCACTCCGACGTCGTCCTGCCCGCGGCCACCTGGTACGAGAAGCACGACATCTCCTCGACCGACATGCACCCCTTCGTGCACTCCTTCAACGCGGCCATCGACCCGCCCTGGGAGGCGCGCACCGACTTCCAGGTCTTCCAGACCCTGGCCGGGCTCATCTCCGCCTGGGCGCCGCGCTACCTGGGCACCCAGACCGACGTCGTCGCCGCGCCCTCACCCGACACCCCCGATGCCATGACGATGGCGCACGGCGATGTCTCGGCCCTGCCCCAGAGTGGGTGCCGGGGGTGACCATGCCCCAGCTGGGTGCCCACCGAGCGCGACTACACCCAGATCCGGGCCAAGTTCGACGCCCTGGGTCCCCTGGCCGAAGCTGGGGCTGCCCTGCAGGGCATCATGCTCAAGCCCGGGCCGGAGGTGGAGCGCCTGGCCCGCAACCACGGGGTCTCCTCCGACGGCGTGGCCGCCGGCCGACCACTGCTCGACACCGACATCCGCGCCGCCGACGCGATCTTCACGCTGTCGGGCACCACCAACAGGGCGCATCTCCACCGAGGGCTGGGACACGCTGTCCAAGCGCACCGGCACCGCGCTGGTCGAGCTCAGTGAGGAGGAGCCGGCAAGCTCGTCTCCTTCGCCGACACCCAGATCAAGCCCCAGGGGTCATCACCTCCCCGAGGTGGTCCGGCTCTGAGCACGGCGGCAGGCGCTACTCGGCCTTCGTGGTCAATGTGGAGCACGCTAAGCCCTGGCACACCCTGACCGGGCGCATGCACTACTACCTCGACCACGACTGGATGCGGGACATGGGCGAGTCCTTACCCAGTCTTCCGACCTCCGCTGGACTTCCACGCCCTGTACGGGAGGCCTCGCCGGGCTCGGTGTCCACGAGCCAGGCGGGTACGGCGGAGTCGCGGTGCGCTACATCACCGCGCACAACAAGTGGGCGATCACTCCCCAGTGCTTCGACAACCTGCACATGCTCACGCTGGGGCGCGGAGGCCAGACCATCTGGATGAGCCCCAGGACGCGGACAAGATCGGCGTCAAGGACAACGAGTGGGTCGAGGCGTACAACCGCAACGGCATCGCGGCGGCGCGCGCCATCGTCTCCCCACCGCATCCCCGAGGGCATGGTCTTCTGTGCACCATGCCCAGGGAGCGCACCATGAACACCCCGCTGACCGAGTCCAGCGGTAGGCGCGGTGGGACGCACAACTCGCTGACCCGGATCGTGCCCAAGCCCACCCACTTCGCCGGCGGCTGCGGGCAGCTGTCCCTACGCCTTCAACTACATCGGCCCCCACGGGCAACAACCGCGACGAGGTCACGCTCATCCGTCGCCGCAGCAACCAGGAGGTGACGTTCTGATGAAGGTCATGGCCCAGATCGCAATGGTGATGAACCTCGACAAGTGCATCGGCTGCCACACCTGTTCAGTGACCTGCAAGCAGGCCTGGACCAACCGCGAGGGCACTCGAGTACATGTGGTTCAACAACATCGAGACCCGCCCCGGTGTCAGCTACCCCAGGGATGGGAGGACCAGGACACCTGGCGCGGCGGCTGGGAGCGCACCGCCTCGGGACGCCTGCGTCCCGCTCGGGCGGGCGCCTGCGCCGCCTGGTCAACATCTTCGCCAACCCGGAGATGCCCACGGTCGAGGACTACTACGAGGCCGTGGACCCTACGAGTACGACAAAGCTGCTCTCGGCCCCCATGGACTCCTGGCCTGCCGGTGGCGCGCGCCAGGCCAGCTGACCGGCGATGCATGCCCACCATCAAGTGGGGTCCCAACTGGGACGACGACCTGGGCGGCTCCATGGAGACCCTCCAGCAGGACCCGATCATCGAGACCATGAGCACGAAGGTGCGCACCGACATCGAGTCAGCCTTCATGTTCTACCTGCCGCGCATCTGCGAGCACTGCCTCAACCCCACCTGCGTGTCCGCCTGCCCGTCGGGCGCCATGTGTACAAGCGCACCGGGGACGGCATCGTCCCTAGTGGACCAGGACGCCCTGCCGCGGCTGGCGCATGTGCGTATCGGCCTGCCCCTACAAGAAGGTCTACTTCAACCACGCCACCGGCAAGGCCGAGAAGTGCACCCTGTGCTACCCGCGTCTGGAGGTCGGCGAGCCCACCGTGTGCTCGGAGACCTGCGTGGGCCGCCTGCGCTACCTGGGCGTGCTCCTCTACGACGCCGATCGTGTCTCGCAGGCTGCGGCCGTCAGGACCCGCAGGACCTGTACATGGCGCAGCGCGAGATCCTCCTCAACCCCACGACCCGAGGTCGTGGCCGCCCCGCGCCGAGGGCGTGCCGGACAACTGGATCGAGGCGGCCCAGGCCTCCCCATCTGGGACCTCATCGACACCTACGAGGTGGCCCTGCCCCTGCACCCCGCAGTACCGCACCATCGCCGATGGTCTGGTACATCCCGCCGCTCTCCCGGTCGTCGACGGGTGGCGGCCGCCGGCCCTGGACGGCGAGAACTACAGGTGCTGCTCACGGCCGTCTCCGACATGCGCATCCCGCTGGAGTACGTGGCGGGCCTGTTCACGGCCGGTGAGACCAACACGGTGGAGCTCGTGCTGCGGCGCCTGGCCGCCATGCGCTCCCACATGCGCGACGTGCGCCTGGGCCGCGAGCCCGACCCGGCCATCGCCGCCGCCGTGGGCCTGGACGGGAAGAAGCTGGAGGCCATGTACCGTCTGCTGGCCATCGCCAAGTACGACGACCGCTACGTCATCCCCACCACCAAGCCCGAGGTCCCTCGCGGCAGCGAGGCCATGGGCAACGACGTCAAGACCCTCCTGGGTGAGGGGCGCCGGCCGGCTGCCACCCGACGTCGCCTCCTCCACGGTCAGGGCGGTGCCGGCGGCGTCAACAACGGCGGTGAGGCCTGCGCGCTGCCGACCGTGCGTCGCAGGCCGGTGCCGGCTGCCGGCCCAGAGATGCCGGAGGTCGGGATGCCCTCAGCCAGTGGGTCAGGCTCAGGCGGCCGACGCTCCCTCACGGACCACGTCGACCGGTCCCGCGGTCGCGGCCCCCAGGACCTCTGAGATGGTCTCCTTCGTCCGCGCTCCCCGAGTCCTCGAGGCGCCCCCGAGGTGCCCTGGACTCACTCTCAGCGAGCCATCGTGCACATGGCGGCCTCGCTGCTGCTGGACCTACCCGGCCGAGGGCGGTCTGGAGACGCGTCTGAACGCCGTCGAGGCCGAGCTGGCCGCGCTGCCGCAGAGGTGGCCGTCCTCCTGGAGGAGTTCATCGCTCAGGCCCGAGCGCCGCGGCGAGCGCCGCCGCGGCCGAGCACTACGTGGAGGTCTTCGACCGGCGTCGGCGCTGCTGCCTGCCTGACGTACTACGGTGGGCGACACTCGGCGCAGGGCGCGCGCTGCTGGCCTTCAAGCGGGCACTGGCGGCGGCCGGCTACGGATGCAGCCGCCGACGGGCTGCCCGACTACTGCCGGTGGTCCTCCGAGCTGTCCGCGCGCAGCGGCGACGAGGTGGCCAGCGCTTCTGTCCTCCCACCGCGAGGGCATCGAGGGTGCTCGTAGCGCCCTGGCCGATGCCGCCTCCCCCTACGCGGGGCTGGTGGAGGCCGTCTCGATGAGCCCTGCCGCGGATCGACGAGGCCACCGCCGAGCGTGTGCGCGCCCTCGTGGCGGCCGGTCCGCCCACCGAGACCGTCGGTGTCACCGACACCCCTGCCCTTCCCACCGTTCCCGTGCGCAACCCGAGCCTGTCCGGTTCGCCCACTCTGCCGGATCCAGTGCCGGTCGCCGGCCCTTCCCCCTCGCAGCAAGCCAGGAGGCACGACGCGCAGCCCGATTCAGCAGAACCTCCTGCTGGTGGCCCTGCCCTACGCCAGCCTGGTGCTGGCTGGTGGCCCGGCATGATCTGGCGGTGGCGCACCGACCAGTTCAGGTGGACCTCCCGCTCCTCGCAGTGGAGACAGGTCACATCCTGCGCCTGGCCTCGCCCTGTTCCACCTGGGCTTCCTCATGGTGATGGGCGGTCACGTCGTTGGGCTCCTGGTGCCCAAGGGACGTCACCGAGATGCTGGGCGTCTCCAGCAGCATGTCCACCTGGGCGCCACTCGCTTGGGCACCTTCGCGGCCGTCCGCGGCGATTCTGGGCCTGGCGGGCTCATCTACCGGCGCGTCGTCATCAAGAGCGTGCGCCTGGCCACCACCGCAACGACCCGCCTGGTCGCATACTGCTTCCTCATCGTCCCGGTCCTGCTGGGTCGGCCGCCGGTCCTCAACCAGCTCGCCGACGCCCCACGGCTACGACTACCTGCGAGACGAGTCAGCCCCTGGCTGCGCTCGGTGCTGGTCCTCCAGCCGCGCCCCTGAGCTCATGGTGACGTGCCGGTCTCCTTCAAGCTCCACGTCATCGCGGGCTTCCTGCTCCTGGCGATCTGGCCTTCACCTGCCCTGGTCACGCGGTCTCCGCGCGGTGGGCTACGCGACCCCGCCCCCTACGTGGTCTACCGTTCACGCGAGGCCACCTCCACCGCCCGGACCTCGCGCGGCTGGACTGACGCACTCAGGCACCGGCAACAAGCTCAACGACGTCACCCCGTCCCAGGGCGCCTGAACCGGCCTCCCCGGCACTCGATAAAGGAGAACACATGGGGATCTCCCGCCGTGCGGCCATCGCCGCCGTCGGCCTGCTCTCCGCCGTCTCCCTGGCCGCCTGCGGCGGCTCCGCCTCAACAGCTCACCAGGCGCCGCTCGGGCGCCGCCTCCTGAGCGCCTCGAGCGGCGAGGAAAGGCCACCGGAAGGTCACCGTCTGGCCGCGGCCTCCTCCAGGGGCCTTCGAGGAGATCGAGGAGACCGTGGAAGGACAACCCCGGCTTGGACGTCACCTTCGACTTCCAGGCTCCCAGGACCTGGTGTCTCCTCCTGGCGGGCAGCAGCAGCAGCGCCGACGTCCTGGCCACGACCAACAACTCCACGATGAAGACCGCCGCGGAGCAGAGCTCGTCGGCGACCAGACCGAGTTCGCCACCAACGTCCTGGCCCTCATCGTCCCCAAGGGCAACCCCAAGAAGATCACCGGGCTGGACTCATCGCTGGATGGCGCCAACCTGGTCATCTGCGCCCCGAGGTGCCCTGCGGCGAGGCCACCCAGAAGCTCTCCAGCGCCACGCGTCACCCTCAACCTGCCTCCGAGGAGCAGAAGGTGACCGACGTGCGCGGCAAGGTCCGAGTCCAGTGAGGGCCGACGCCGGCATCGTCTACACCACCGACGCGGCGGCCGCCAAGGACAAGGCGGACAAGATCGAGCATCCCCGACGGCGGCGTCGTCAGCCCACTACCCGATCGCCCAGACCGCCCGGCCCGGAACGCCGCCGGCGCCAAGGTCTTCATCGACGCCGTCACCAGCAAGACCGGCCAGGAGGTCCTTGCCAAGTACGGCTGGAAGCGCCGGTAGCGCCGCTGCCGGTGCGACGCAGGGCGAGCTCCAGCGCAGGGGCCGGCACGGCAGCAGCGACCGCCCCGTCCCCGAGGCCGCAACCGCCGGCGGGTCGGCCTCCCGAGACGGACAAGCCCACCGCGGAGACGACTGCTCCGTGACTGCGGAAAGGTCGACTCGGTGACCTGGTAGAGATGGTCCTGTAACTCGGCTTCCTCCTCCACAGCGGCCCGCCCGCGCCTGATCCAGTGCGGGCGGGCCGCTCGCCTCCTGCCGGTCCTCGTCACCGCGCTGGCCGTCCTGGGCGGCTGCGCGATCATCCTGCCCTGGTGGGCATGGGGACACGCGTGTCCTGGGACAGCTGCCCCGCTGCCGGCGACCCCGTCAGCGCAGGCCGCCCTGGCTGTCGATCCGCACCTGCCTGACCGCCACGGCGATCTGCGTGGTGCTCGGCGTACCCTGGCACTGCTGCTGTCCCGCGCTGGCCGTGCCGGAGTCGCGCGGGTCCTCGCGGTGCTGCCGATGACGATGCCGCCGGTGGTGGCCCGTATCGCTGCTGTCCACGCTGGGAAACCGCGGGATCCTGGGGGCGCAGCTGCGGCGAGTGGGGGCTGCCCATCGACGTTCTCGACGACCGCGGTGGTCATCGCCCAGGTCTTCGTCTCCATGCCGTTCCTGGTGGTCACCCTGGAGGCGGCGCTGCGCAGCCGCGACGAGCGGGCCGAGACGCCCGCCCGGACTCTCGGGGCCGGGCCCTGGCGCGTCTGGCACAGATCACGCTGCCGCTGGCGCGCCGCCCCTCGCGCGCGGCACCGCTGGCCCTGGGACGGAGCCTGGGCGAGTTCAGGCGACCATCGCCTTCGCCGGCTCCAAGGAGGGGGTCACCCGCACCATGCCGCTGGCCATCTACCTGGAGCGGGAGAAGGACACAGCGACGTCGTTGGCCCTGGCGGCCGTGCTCATCGGGCTGTCCTTCATCATTGTCGGGGCGACCAACGTCGACTGGGCCAGGGTGGCCAGCCGCCTGGTGACCGCCTGCGGGTTCTCGGAGCCACAGGCGAGCGGGACTCCGACGTCGCCGCGCCGGGCGGGACGACCAGCCGCCCGCCGGCCGAGGACTCCGGGCGCGGCCAGGACCTGCAGGTCTCCTTCGAGATGGAGGCACGCGGCGTCGTCGTCGACCTGGAGGTGAGGGCCGGGCGCAGCGGCAGCTCGTCGGTCCCAACGGCTCGGGCAAGTCGACGGTCTGCTCCGTGGTAGCCGGCCTGCTCGACGCCGAGAACGGCCGCGTGGTGCTCGGTGGACGAGTCCTGGACGGCCCCGGACGCTTCGTGCGGGCAGGGCGTCGCCAGGTGGCACTGCTCAGCCAGGACCCAGGCGTCTTCACCCACATGTCGGTGCTGGGCAGCGTGGTCGTTCGCGCTGCGCTGCCAGGGGTGAGCCGCGGCGAGGCGATCCGTCGGGCTCGGGCCGACTGGTCGCCGTCGGCGCCGAGCATCTGGCCCTCCCGCTCGGGGGCGCGCTGCTCAGGCGGGCAGGCTGCCCGTGTGGCTCTGGCTCGAGGCACTGGCGACGGGCCCCGCGCCTCGCTGGTCCTGGGTGAGCCGATGTCCGCCCTGGACGTGACCGCCCGTCAGGAGATGCGCCGCCTGGTGTCGCGCCGATGCGCCGAGGAGGGCTGACGCTGCTGCTGGTGACCCATGACGTCCTGGACCTGACGGCGCTGGCCGAGGACGTCGTCGTCCTGGACCGGGGGCCGGGTGGTGGAGCGAGGCCGACGGCGCGGGTACTGTCCGCGCCGCGTTCGGACTTCGTCGCCCGCCTGACGGGACTGGCCGTTCTCACAGGTGTCATCGACGGGGAGGCCAGCGCTCGGGGCTGCGGCTGCCGTCGGGGCGGGTCGTTCATGGCGCAGGACGACTCCGCAAGGCCGAGACGGCGGATCACAGCGCGGGTCTCGCCGGGGCCCCTGGGGGTTGCGCTGGTGCCGCCGACGCCGTCGCTTCCCTTACCGGGAGGCGCCGCAGGGCGGTCCCCGCAACGTCCTGACCGGCCGGGTGACGGGACTGCGAGCGCTCAGGGAGCGCTGGTGAGTGTGCGTCTGGAACTGGAGAAGGCAGCGCCTGTCGGCGGCGGTCACCGCGGGGGCCGTGGCCGAGCTCGGCATCGCCGAGGCCGGGAGGTCTACTGCGTCATCAAGGCGGTGCAGGTGCGTGTTGTGGCCCAAAGGGGCTGCAGGACTGCTCCGCCGAAATGTTGAGAGAAGGGCCGAATGAGGATGAGAGGACGCCACCTGAGCGCGCGTCGACCCGGAGCGCTCCGCGATGGGGCGGCGGATCGGTGATCGCCGACGAGCGTCTGCGTGCCGCTCAGCCAGGGGTGAGTTGAGCGCTATCACGCAACGCGCTCGTGCCGCAGGTGGGTGGTCGGCAGCAGCGCATCCGGGCCGCCCGGGTCCTGCTCATCGGCGCCGGTCGGGCTCAGGGCGCCGGCAGCCCTGTACCTGGCGGCCGCCGGGGTGGGTGCGATCGGCCTCATTGATGACGACGACGTCGACGTGTCCAACCTGCAACGCCGGGTCATCCATACGAGGTGCCGCCGTGGGCCGCCCCAAGGTGGACTCGGCAGCCGCGGCGATCAGGGCGCTCAACCCGCGACGTCGAGGTCATCCCCCACCGGACTCGGTTGACCGCGGAGGAACGCCTAGGTCTGCTGGACGGGTGGGACGTGGTCATCGACGGCACGGACAACTTCCCCACTCGGTACCTGGTCAATGACGCGTCCGTCATGCTGGGGCTGCCGCTGGTGCACGGGGGCGGTGCTGGGCTTCAACGGGCAGGTGGGGTCTTCGACGCCCAGCGGGGTCCCGTGCTACCGGTGCCTACCGACGCCGCCGCCGCAGGGTTCGGTGCCCTCCTGCGCGGAGGCCGGGGTGCTGGGGTGCTTCCCCGGAATCATCGGGACGATGCAGGCCGCCGAGGCGCTCAAGCTGGTGATCGGCGGCGGGCAGCCGCTGCTGGGGCGCCTGGCGATGCTCGATGCCTGGGGGCGCGCGGCTGCGGGAGATTCCGGTGGCGAAGCCCGGCCTGCCCGGTGTGCAGGGGATGACCCGAGTATCACGGGCTGTCGGCGCCGGCCGATTCCTGTGCCTCCCCAGACTCCCTGACGCTGATGCGCAGCCGTATGCACGGGCCTCCGGGGACGACTCCCATCGGCAACCTGCGGGTTCCCGTCCGGCTCCATCGCATCTCCTCAGATTCAGGGGACCGGAGGCCCCGTGCCAGACCGGAGACCGTCTCCGCCGCCGAGCTGAGGGGCTCCTGGAAGCGCCGAGCCACCGGCGCTGCTGGACGTGCGCGGAGGACGTCGAGGTGGCACTCGAGACCGATGGCTGGCGCCGGCATATTCCGCTGCGCGAGGTGGTGGCGCGGATGGACGAGCTGGATGAGGATCGCCCGACCGTGGTCGTGCGCCGCCGGCGTGCGCTCGGCCCGGGCCATCGAGGCTCTGAGGCGGCGGCTACCCCGGCCGGCTCCTCAACCTCGAGGGCGGTATGAAGGCCCTGGGCGGCTGGAGCGGCCGACTGACCGAAGCTCGTGAGCTGCAGAGGATTGACGGATCTTTGCCTGCTGCTCTGACGGCGAGGGAGTGCAGGACTTGAGTGGCGCTTGGGCTTCTTCGGCGTCGTCGGTGAGGTAGGGAGGTGATGCGGACGAGGTCGTGAGGGGTGGAGGTCTCGGTGGTGGTGATGGTGCCTTCGATGGTGTGCCAGGTGGTGTCTGCCCAGGGGTGGTAGCAGGTGGTCAGGTGGTGGTCAGGGTGGTGGTGACGGCTGTGGCGGTGTGCTGGTAGTGGTGGGTGACGGTCTGGTGGGGTAGGGGTGGCCGGGGTCGAGTGGTGGTTGTGGTGGTTCCGTCTCCCCAGCTCCAGGTGTAGGAGGTGGGGTGAACTCGACGTCGATGGTGGTGCCCAGGATGGTGGTGGTCTGGTGGCGCGCGGTGGGGTTGGTGTAGACGATGAAGGCCTTGGAGATTGACGACCTTCGGGCCGGGCGGTTGGCGGGTGATCCTGAGCCCTGGGCGATGAGGGTGGCGGCCTCTGAGTCGTAATCGTGATGACTCTTGGCTCTGCGCTTCCGAAAGCTCGACCGCAGGTTCTGGCATCAGGGCTCCGGCCTGCACCGCATGCGGCCTCTTCTTGTTTCTCATCTTGATAGGTTCTGCACGATTGCGATGAGAGCGTCGCCAGTTTGGTGTCGCTGTCCGAGTACTGCTCGTCCGTCTCAGATGATGCGGTGACTCAGGGTTGTTCGGTGGCTGGAGGCTGAGTTGATACTCTGAGTTTCGCGGCGTTCTCCATGAGCGCAACGACGCCAGTTGTCGTCAGAATCTCCGCCCTCCGGTTTACGGGCCTCAGAGTCTGAGAAGTGTCCGGATTGCTCGCTGCGGTTGGCGACAGTGCTTGTTGCGCAAACCATCGCTGCCACAGTGACATGACGGCGAAAACTCATTTGTTCAATACCTCGACCCCACCGACCATCCAGCGAGTTCCGTTGTGTCGGATCGAGAGTCAGAACTTGATTCTCCTCAGGGCGGAGATTATTGGATCGCTTCCCGCTCCAGGACTGTCTGATACCACCTGTCGCCAGTTGGCGGTGTCTCGTTCAGTTATGGTCGCTGTCCCTCGATTTTCTCGTAGTACGTGGCGTTGACGGGTTCTTGGTCACTGTCTGCCCATCCGCCGTTCTGGGTAGACTTGGTGGGACTCGGTCGGTGACGGATTTGCAGAAGACGCAGCGATCGTCAGCTCCTTGGCCTTGAGCTCGAGTGGTGTTGCCGGTCATGTGGGCGTAGCGGTAGAGCTCGAGGAAGTACCACGCCGTCGAGTGTCGCCCCTCGCGTGTGGCGTCGTTCATCTGCTCGGCTTCTCCGGTGCGGGTTGGGCCAGAGCGGCGTCGCGCTGGGCGCTTGAGCTCGGGTCAGGGCGGCCTCGCGTGAGGCTGTCGCTGAGGCCGTTGGCGTCGGCGATGCCCGCTTCTCGGCGCAGGCGACGGCCGCCGAGCGTCGCTAACTGGCACTCACGCTCGCCTCCGCCTTGGCGTCCTTCAGCGAGCACGGCCGTCATTCCAGGGCCAGCACGCACACCGCCGCCAGCCCAGCGGCAGCCCGGCTCCGCTCAAGGCGGAGACCAGGCCGGCTTCCGATCGAATACTGATCGTTGCGCGCCCGCGAGGCGCTGCCGTCAGGGACGTGCTCATCATGAAGCCTCCTCGCCACCGAGGCTGTCACCAAACCGCCCGCCGGGCACTCCTGTCCGGCCGGGTGGCATATTGACTCTACCTGCGCAAACACGCCCACCACCCAGAGCATCCTCGAAGCCTGTGGAAAAGCGCAGAACAGCACCCACACCACGAGCCGGGCGACAGCTCCAGCACTCCCGTACGGACGCAGGCACACAGCTCGATCGGCCGAGTTCGTGGCCTGGGTCGTCAGGTCGGGCCTCAGCCGGTCTGCCGCACCGCGGTCGGAGGAGAACGCGGGCAGCCAGACGGTAGAGCCCGCCAGCACCGCTGAAAGCCAGGCCACCAGGATCTGGAAGGGCTGAGCAACCGTTGCGCCAGAAAATCGGCCCGCCCAACAGCAGTGCCCCATCGCCGCCGAGGTGATCATCGTGATCGGCCGACCGGCTCAACCGGCGCGCCGGTTGCGGTGCGACAGAGCGGTGAACCCGATCAGCCCGACGTTGCCACTGGATCGCCGCCAGCACGACGCCGTAGCCAAGCACATCGCACCGCGCACTCTGCCGACCCGCAGTCCCAGGCTGGTCGCGGCGTCGTCGCCCATCTCCAGCAGGCCCGCAGGCCACTGAGCCACACGACCTGGGACGGCACCAGCGCGGCCAGGCAGGGCCTGACCTGCCCCAGGAGATCGCGTTGGAAGGCCGTACTGCCAGGCCTTGGCCGCCTCGGCGCTGGGAAGACTGGCCTGGGAGATGGGGTAGCTGTTGGCCGCCAGGGCATCTCGGATGGCGACCCGGTCAGGCCGGTTGTCCCCACCCACGCCGCCGCCTGGGGACAGGCACAACCGCGCCCCCGCAGTCACGAACCCCCGACGACCGCACCCGCCGGGACCTGGGGAGATCACTCGCCGACGCTGCCAGCGGGGAGCAGACAGCCCGCCGGTGCAGGCCGGTCGTAGACCCGACGATGTCAGGACTGCCCAGAGGATTTCGCGACGGGCTCTGGACGGCACCCGACAGCGCCAGCATCCTTCAGCACCGCCGCGACCGCGCGCGAAGCCGCTGGTTGAGGACGAAGCGATCCATCTTGGCTTACCCTTTGCGTCGGCAGCGTGTGCGGCGCGTCGGCCGCGGAGATGTTGTGGGCACCGAACAGCGCCGAGCAACCACCACGGCCAGGGCCGCGGCAGTGCCAGCACCGTCACCACGGCATTACGCCGGTGGACGAGGAAAGGCCCTCTGTCGCCAACGCGATACCACCCGGCACCGGGCGGTGGTCCAGACGCACCCCTCGATCGACGACGACGAGCCGTCGGCCGCCGAGTTCGCCTCAGCCGCCCTCTCACCCCCATGCGCTGAATGACCATGAGCAGCAGCACCGGACCACCGATGAACGCGGTCACGACGCCGCCTCCATCTCACAGGTCGAGATGACCCGCCCAGGATGTCGGCGGCCAGCAGCAGGACCGGGCCGGCGACAGCAGGACCGCCAGCAGCTTTCGCTGATCGGCCCCCAGGGCCAGCCGCCGCGCGTGCGGAACCACCAGCCGACGAAGGAGATCGGCCCAACAGCCGCCGTCGACGCCCCGCACGGAGGTGATCGGTGACGCCAGAGCCAGGCGCCTCAGGCTGACACCGAGACGCAGCCTGCTCCTCCCCAGCGCCAGGGGCGTTGAGCGTGACCCCGAGGCCAGGGCCAGCACCAGTCGACGACGAGAAGGGCGCCACCCACCAGCAACGCGGCATCCCAGTCACGCCAGCAGGCCCCAGAACCCGACGGTAGGGTCGAAGGTGACGAGTCGTACATGGTGACGGTCCCCGGTGATCGACCGCCAGGCTCGCTTCAGCGCCACCCGGCCAGCACGGGCCTGGCGGGTCAGCATCGGCGCTACACTGAACATAGGGTGGACGAGGAAGGCGGCCAGGGGTGGCCTGCGAAGGCAGATTGAGAGAAGTCACCCACGTCAGTCAGCCCCAACAGGGAACATCGGCAGGACCACCGACGGGACGCCCACATTGACGCAGGAGGCCCGGCTCGGCCAGGGGTTGCAGGTCAGCCTGCGCGGCGGCGGCCACGGCCAGCGCGGCGCCTACTGACCATAAGGACGGTCTGGCATCCGCAGCTGCCAGACGATAATTGAGGCCACCGTCCTCTCCCCGGTACGAAGACACTCGCCAGCTCCTCAATGTCGGTTGCGCGACCCGATGGCCAGGCTCTCAGGCACAGGGGCGGTCAGCACAGCCAGGACAGAGATGTGGTGACGCCCGTCGGAACTCTTGTACGCCGTCTCGGTTGCGCCCAAAGAAGACGATCTGCCACGTCCCACCTTTTTCCTCTGGACGGTTCTTGATCAAAACACCACGACTGAGGTTAGCTAAGGTCATGACATCACTACAGCCGCCGCAGCTCTCGCCCTCGCAGGACAGCCGCCGCCATCCGTCCTCGCTGCCTGCTCCAGCAGAAGGCGGATCCGCGCCTCCTCATCAGCCAGGTCAGCCCACATCGTCTGTGCCCACCGGCATACCCGATGTAAAGAGGCTCAGGCAAAACCGACAACGTCTTCCCCGGGTCGTCCGCTAAAGGGCAGCGCCGAGATCGAAGGCCCCACAAGGTCGTCATCCTGTCCGCGGTCAGCTCGGCGTCGCCTGACCTGGGCGTCGTGCGATCAGCTCGACCAAAGAGGTGACAGCGCCGCGACGGTCCCGGGTACCTCAGAAGGCCTTCCCCAAGCACGCCGACAAGCTGGAGTGCCATCAAGGACGTCGGCTCGCGCAAGTCCCAGTATCGAGGACATCGGCAACCTGTCACGGACCCTCATCACTCGTCAACCAGGCCGGCAAGGGGACGACATCGACGCCCTCTGCAAGTCCCTGTCGAGGGTGGCGCCGACCATCGTCTGGGGCAAGAGCGGGCCTGGAAGCAGGGTTTCCTGCTCGCTGGCCCGACGCCCTGGGCAAGCCAGTTTACCGCCAGAGTGGGATCGGGCCTGCGAGGCCGATGCTGCGAGCCGGCACGACCATCGAGCACCCACCGTCTCCCTGCGCAAGACCAGCGACAAAGCTCTCCGTATCTTCGGGGCGGTCTCCGCTGGCAGGCGCGATCACATCCCGACATGGGCGTCGCCCGTCCGGCACAGACCTTCACTGACAACGGCAAGGAGATCGCTCGAGACCTGGCCGAGGCCAGAGCCGACTGGATCCTCTACAGGGCGCAGAGACCCCGAAGGATGAGAAGGACAAGGACAAAAGAACAACACCAGGCTGACCGCCATGCCCCTGTGGGAGGGACTCAAGGCCGTCAACGACAAGCACGCCGTGCGCATCGACGACGACGCCTTCTTCCTCAACGCCAGCCCCACCGCGGCACGGCTCGTCATGACCACGGTTACGGACACGCTGCCGAAGAAAGTAGCTCGTGCCCTCACCGTCTCTTGCTGGAGGCACCCGCGGACGCAGGCCCCCACCACGGGCCTGGGCGTCGAGCATCCACCTGGCCTACCATCCCGGCGTACCCGTCATCGAGGACCTGGGCACGACTATCACCCCGGGCGCGGTGACGATGATCGTGACTAACGCCACTGCAGAAATCCGCTGCTGCGCCGCCAGGCCGGGTCACTCCCGGGCGCCGGTTGGTCCTCGACGGTCGCGATATCGCCACCCTGGCCCCCAAGAAGCTGTTGACGGGTCGGCATGCTCGCTAGTCCTCCATCGCCGCCGGGATCACAGTTCTACGAGCTGGTGGCGCGCGGGCGCTATCCGTATCAGTCGCTCCTGCCAGTGGTCCGGCCGACGACGTAAAGGCCGTCACCGAGGCTATGGAACGCACCGGCGTCGTCATACAATGACGGCACATCCTCCTCTCGGCGGGCAGCGCCAGCGGTGTGGAGTGGCCATGGCCTGGCCCAGCCTCGACATCCTCCTGCTCGACGGGCCGCGACCACCTACTGGACCTGGCTCACCGTTGGATCTCCTCGAGGCTGTGCCGCGACCTGAACGCCGAGCTGGGCACCACCATCGTGGCGGTGCTCCACGACCTCAGCAAGCCTGTCGTTACGGGGACGAGGTGATCGCCATGCGCGCCGGCAGCATCACAGCCCATGGCCGCCCCGAGGAAAGTCGTCACCGCCGAGATGGTCGAGAGGTCTTCGGCCTGGCAGTCAGTCATCTCCGACCACTCCCCGGGACCCGCTGGTTCCTACCCTTCACGCGGGACCGCTGCGACGACGCCGGCAGGTGAGGCCGGGCAGGGACAGGCCCGCGTCGAGCTCGGCCGACGCGATCATCCTGACGCCCGCGATCGTCACTGCCACTCGTCGGCACCGGTCTTCGCCCGCGCTCGCCGATTACGCCGTGCCCTCAGCCGGTTCGATACTCCACGATCGCTGGGTGGCCTGACAGAACGCGGGCGGTGGACCCGCGTCCCGAGACGCGCGTTTAATCTTCACATATCGCCCCGCGCTGATGTGAGGACATACCCGTGACTGCTTCTGCTCCTGCCTGCCCACCACCATGCGTGGCGTCGTCGCCGCCGCCGGTGACATCCGCGTCGAGGACGTGAGGTCCCCGTCATCGAACCACCGACGCCGTCATCAAGCTCGGGCCGCCTGCATGCGGCTCGGACCTGTCTTCGGGGATCAGCCTGGAGAAGGCACGGCCCATGGGCCACAGTACGTGAGCACCATCGTCAAGAGATCGGCGACGAGGTCCGTTCGTCAAGGTCGATGACTTCATCGTCGCTCATCTGCCTGAGCGACAACACCTGCGAGATCTGCGGACGGCTACCAGTCGCGCTGCGCCAACGGCGGCTTCATCGGCGACACCCAGGCCAGTACACTCGCGTGGCCCTGGCCGACGGAACCCTTGTCGTCGTCCCCGGCGGCGAACCTGAGGACCCCGAGATCATCGCCTCGCTGCTGGCACCTCCGACGTCCTGAGCACCGGCTGGTTCAGGGCCGTGGCAGCCGACAGGCGGCAAGACCATCGCGGTGGTCGGTGACGGCATAAATGGGACTGTCCGCAGTGCTGTATAAGGCTAGGAAACTAGAAGATGTCGCCTTCTCCCGCCACGAGGCCGGGCCGCCTGGCCCGCGAGTTCGGCGCCGACGTCATCATCGCCGAGCGCGGTGACGAGCGCGGCGAGGTCAAGGGAGCTCACCGGCTGGCGCGCACGGCGTCGTCGGGCCGTGGGCAGCAGACACCTCGATGATGCGGGCCATCGCCTCCTGCCGCCCGGCGATCACAGGCTGCGTGGGCGTGGCTCGGCGTCCCTGCCGGGGACCAGCTCTTCTTCGCCGGATCAGCTGGGCGGCCCCGCCCCCGCGCCTTCCTGCCCGACCTCATCGACCGCATCCTCGGCGCGAGATCAACTGGCAAGGTCTTCACCCTGCGCCTGCCCCTGGAGGAGGCCGCCGGGGCCTACTGAGGCCATGGACGAGCGCCGCGCCATCAAGGTTCTCCTGGAGCCCTGGTCGGTCGAGCCACACAGCGCCCGCGGTGCGCGCTGCATCTGGTGGGAGGGCACGGCGTCGTTGACGTCTCCTCATCGACCGACGCACCGCCGCCATCACCATCTGAAAGCGGAGCGTTCATAGAAGACCCTCGTTCTCGTCTTCACCCGGCATATCCGCCTCGCGTCAACCGCCCCCTGTGGCGGCCAGAATGCGACCCTCGAGCGACGACGTCTGCCGTGCGCTACATGTGACATCTACCGGACAGAGGTCGACGTCGCCGCCGGGCAAACCGCCCTGTGACCGCCGACGGGTCGTCCTCCAGTTCCCCATGTACTGGTACTCACCCCGCTGCTCAAGCAGTGGGACGATGCTCCTCTGCGGCTGGTACCTACGGCTCGACCGGCAACGCGCGCTGGCCGGCAAGGAGCTGCTGGTGGCCGTCGCGCCGGGCAGTGACCTTCAGCCGCGAGGCCTCCTGCAGCACGATCACCGAGCTGCTGCGTCCGCTCCAGGCGACGGCGAACATGGTCAGATGGCCTACCTCGGGCCCTTCACCACCCAGGTTCCCTCACCATCACCGATGAGGCCCTGGCTCCAGCAGGTCGAGGACTACGCAGCCACGCTGGCGGCAAGGACCTGCCCGTCCTGGAGCCCTCACAGCTGGAAATACTGCTCGGCTGCTTCCCTCACGCCCGAGGGCCCCGGACCGGCGAACCAGCCTGGGGCCCTCAATTGCGTCGCAGTAGTCTCGGTCGCCGCGGCCAGGTCAGCAGTAGCGGGCCACCGGCCAACGCTGGAAGCCGGAAGCCCCTCGTGGGTCGCCCGGGCCAGGGCGTGTCCAATGGTCCCCGCCGGTCTCCACCATCACCATGGCCATCAGCGGCCAGGCCCGCTCATGGGTGGTTCATGAGGCCCTTGATTCCGCGGCGCTGGTAGTCCAGGGGTCGACGACGATGATATGAACCTCCCCATCCTGTCCTCAGGGGTGCAGGTGGTGCACAGCCACCGGTCGACCGTCGAGGACGGCGACGTCGACGCCGTCAGGCTCGCCGTCGAGGACCTCGGCGGATCCGCGGCTGCCGCTGCCGCCAACCCTCAGGGTAGAAGGAGCGGTAGACGAAGGCAGGCGTCCTGCTCCGCAGGCGGAACACCGGGGCCCAGGCGCGCAGGACTGAGTCCAGCAGCGCCTGGCGCTGCTCAGTCAGTACGCCACGATCTCAACGCACCGGAATCCTACGGCGCGCTCGGTATCAACGCGCGGTCCGCAGCGATCGCCGACGGGGACTAACGGGCTCGAGGCGACAGCGCCTCGGCCGAAAGATGTCGAGCATCAGGGCTCGGTCTGGAGGACCGCGGCGTATCCCTCGCGCGCCGGGCGATGGCCTCGTCGGTCAGGGCGCCCCACCGACAGGAAAGGGCACGGCGTACTTGGTGCCGATGACTCGCGAGTGCCTGCCGTGCAGGAACTCGTGGGTCGATGGCAGATGTGCGCGCCCTCGCGGCCGTAGGCGCTGCCAGCGCCGACATGACGGCCGGGAGAACTCGCGCTTGCCGTGCAGGGCGTGCGGTCGACCATGAGGCCCCAGCCGAAGGTGAGGACGTCGTCGAGCCACGCTAGCAGGCAGGGGCAGGCAGGAGGCTGGTACATGGGGTGCTGCAGGATGATACGGTCGGCGCCCAACAAGGCCCGCCTGCTCGGTAGCCACGTCGATATTGAAGTCGGTGCTGAATGTCGTACCGTAGCGCACGGTGATGTTGTGAGCGGCTCGCCTATTTGAGGGCCTGATGACCGCGACTCCGGAGATGTTGGGGTGGAGAGGCTGAGTGTTCTGGAGACTCCTGGTATCGTTGGGCTGTGATTCCGGGGATGGTCCCCGTGGGCGCCGTCCTCCCGGCGCCGGGTGAACAGGACGCTGCTCAGGCCAGGAGAAGCCGCCGATGATGACCTCCAGCTTGGAGCCATCGCGCCGCAGTCCGCCAGGACTCGCCCAGGGGCAGAAGGGACGCGGTCAGCGTCGTCACCGCTGTGGAGATGGTGCGACCGTTGCATGCAGGGCGCTCGGCCGCCGAAGCGCTCATCCACATGCGGGTGGCGATGTCGATGCCGCCTCACTGCGGCCAGCTGGCGCTCCGGACTCGACCGTCTCGGCCTGGCTGCCGCCTGCTGGTGGGAAGTCAGGACCGTCGAGGTGTAGTTGAGCGCCAGGTAGGCGACCCTCGGTGCCGCCCGGAACGAGCGTTAATGGGCACGCTTGGCCCACGGACATGAAGGGTACATAGGCCCAGGCCAGGTCGATGAGCGTGTGGTCGAGGCCGGTGCAGCGTCGAGCGTCCACAGCGAGTCAGGCTGCCGCAGAGTAGTCCTGCCAGCTCCAGTCCGGTGGGCAACGGCGTGACGTCAGCCGAGACGCGCTCAGAACAGGCCACGAGCAGGTCGTCGCCGCGAGCTGACGGTGCGTCCCAGATCGGCTGTACTCACCCCCCAGTCGACGCGCCACCTTGCCCATCGTGAACCGGTCTACACCACGATCTCGGAAGCGGCTGTGACGTCGTCCTGGTAAAACCGGCATTATGCTGCATAGAGCCTCCCGGGTTGGGTCCTTGCCGTCAGCGTAACAGACAGTAACAGGCGGCCAAATCGATCCGCCTATCCACGCGATGAGCGTCGTTTTTCCTTGATGTAGCATTAAAATATGACGCGGTCCCCATCCCGCCACCACCGCCCGAAATCTCAAGTTTGATAACGACTCGGCGCGGTTCGACTGCCACCTCGGCCGGTGGCGCGCCCGACGTCCCAGGGCGCACAGGCCGCTCCCCGCTACCGTGGTGCCTGGGCGAGACTCCCGCCCACAACGCCCGTCTTTCGGAACCGCCGCGGCACCTCGCCGGCAGCGTCGCCCACTCCGACGCGCCCCGGCCAAACGGACGCTGGCGCGATGACCTGCACCTGGCGCACACGATCGCCAACAAGGTGGTTACAGCCTCACCCGGAGGCCCGTTTCCGACGCCGAGCAACTTCACCGTGAGACCAGTCGGACCTCCCGCCTTGGTCACCGAGGCCGACCGGGAGGCCGAGCGCGTCATCCCGTGAGAGCAGGCTGCGGGCGCGCGCGGCGGACGCGATGGACTCTCAGTCCTGGGCGAGGCTGCCGCACGGGCGCTCCTCGCGTCAGTGGGTCATCGGCCCGATCGACGGGACCAAGAACTTCGTGCGGGGGCGTGCCGGTGTGGGCCACGCTCATCAGCCTCATCGAGGACCGGCGGTGCGTCGACCGGGCTGGTCTCCGCCCCCGCGCTGGGGAGGCCTTCCTGAGCAAGCCGTCGTGTCCGGCGGCGGAGCCTGGACGGGCGGTCGCGGCAAACTCCGGCGCGGCGGATATCGGTATCCGGCGTCGATGACCTCACCCAGGCCTCGTCCTACTCCTCGCTGTCCGGGGTGGGCTGACCAAGCCCAGCTGCGCAGGATGCTGGGCTCATGCAGTCGTGCTGGCGCACCCGCGCCTACGAGGCTGGTCCTGCATGCTTGTGGCTGGGGCGCCGTGGACCTCGCGGCGAGCGAGCTCGAGCTCACGACGCCAGCCGCCTCGTACGTGGTCACCAGGCGGGCGGGCGCTCACCTCGCTCGACGGCGAGGCCGGACCCTTCAGGGCCCAACGCGGTATTTTGAACTCGCTGCTGCACGACCACTGGGCACCTGGGCGCCGAGACGGACTGAGTCGCGCAGCCGGCAAACCTTCACCTCCATCACTGGATCTCAGCACGCCCTGAAGTTATAAAGATCTAAAAAGATCTAAAACGCGCAAAAGTGGAGACGATCACGCATGGCCAACCTTGGAAAGCCCACAGCGGGCACGCGCCTCCTTACTTGATGGCCGCAACCGCGTCATCGAGTTCTGGAGAGCCTCGTGGCCCAGGCACCTGGACTCCTGGAGTCATCACTGGCGCTCGGGGCGTCAGGAAGACCGTCATGCTCACCGCACTGGGGAGACTCAGCACGAGGCGCGGCTGGGTGGTCGTTGATGAGACCGCACGCGAGGACTCATGGATCGCCCCTCGCCGCCGAATTCACTCGCCAGTTATCGCAGCTCGCCGGCGGGAGGCGCTCACGGTTGACCTCCAGGCCCTAAGCACACCGCTCGGGCAGTGGCGCAACCTCCGAGCACGCACCTGCTCCGGGCCCTCCTGGCGGCGAAGGCGCGAGCACCTGACCCAGTGGCTCGCGGGCAGCGCCGGCCTGCTGCTCACGATCGACGAAGTTAAGCGCCAGTCGCGCGAGGAACTGCGAGGCCTGTCCGCAGAAGTGCAGCACCTCATTCGCGAAGGGCTCCATCGGCCTGCTCATGGCAGGACTCCCCAAAGCCGTTGAGGGCTCCTCTCAATGACGACATCACCACCTTCCTGCGTCAGGCCGAGCGGATGAGAGACTCGGTGAGGTGGCCATCGACGACATCTGTGAGGCCCTGAAGTCGACCTTCGACACGGGCGCGAGGCGTTGAGCAACGACCTGGCCAGGGTGCGCAGACGCGACGGCAGTTACCGTCGCGATCCAGCTCGTGGGGTACCAGGTGGCCAGGCTTACAGTGGCGATGGCCAGTATTGTCGGCAGTCGCCGCAGGAACGACCGCCCGACTGCCTCGGCAGCCTGGTTCATGCTCGGCACCGCGACCTGTCGACGTCGACCGCTGTCGTGTGCATGGCCAGGACGACGGCCCCTCTGAATCGCCGACATCGCCGAACGCATGGATCGCCCTGTCAACTACGTGTCGGTCTGCCGCAACCCGGCTGCTCGCCGCCGGGATAAGACCGCCGGCTGCAGCAGGGTCGACTTCGCCGCCCCTATCTGCGTGAGTACCTGCGCGAGCACAGCGCACCTCGTCATGGGTGAGGCGCGCAGCCGCAGCCGACCACCCGCAGCCACACGCCAGGATCACAGGCTGGACTTGCTACGCATCAACGTTATAAAAAGGACACAAACTGATACGCGGCCGTAGAACTGGGCGCTGACCCGGCGTCGCCGCGCGGCTGAACCGCCACCGCTGCGGCGGGTACCGCGTTACCCGGCCGTTTCCCCACCTCGTGCGCCGGTAACCTGCCGTGGGTCCACCATCCGTCCACCCCAGGAGTCGCGCTGAACTGGCTGCACGCCATCCTCCCTCGGCATCGTCAGGCATCTGGTTCCTCCCAGTGTCCTCCTGCCGGGCCTCAACACGCGTCGAGGCTGCTCAGCTACGGGTCCAACTCCCGCGGGCATATTGCCTTCACCGCCATCATCCAGGTGGGCGCGATCCTCGCGGCGCGATCATCTACTTCCTGGGCCGACATCGTCCGGATCATCGCCGCGTGGTGCAAAGCTCGCTCAGCAAGGACGCGCGCAGTGATCCCGACTACACGCTCGGCTGGGGCATCATCATGGGCTCGATCGGTGGCGGCCGTCAGACTCTGCGTTCAAGGACCTCATCGAGGGCAGTCCGCTCCCTGTGGTGATCGCCGGGGCCTCATCATCAGTCAGGGACCATGTGGATTGCTGACCGCCAGCAGAGCCTCACCAAGGGCATGAAGGACGTGACAGTCAAGGACGCCCGCATCAGAACCTTCAGGCCCCTCTCCCGGTCTTCCCCGGCATCTCCGTTCTGGGGCTGACAGTCTCCATAGCCTGTTCCTCCAAGTTCGAGTGACGGCCACGCGCCTGTCCTTCTACATGGGCATCCACGTCCTGGTCGCGGCCGGACTGCTGGAGGCCGTGACCGAGGCCGGCACCATCAACAACACCGTGGGCTGGACGCCCCACCATTATCCGCGACCGTCGTCTCCGGCATCGTCGCCTACGCGACCATTGCCTGGCTGCTGCGTTTCGTGTCCTCAGCTAAGTTCACCTCCTTCCTCGTCTACCGCGTGCTGCTGGGCCTGATCATCATCGCTGGTCTCCGCCGGCACCATCGCCGCCTGAC